>OLRV01000427.1_pt1 | contig 41689 bp, 34 predicted proteins | sample 1672421 | NCBI WGS metagenome assembly OLRV01 (sample SAMEA3136684, study PRJEB25190) | human gut metagenome | biome: human gut; feature: human-associated habitat; material: faeces | place: Austria | collected 2013
TGGAAATGCTGAAATTGAATTACCACAATTAATAAAAGATATGATGAATCCAAATGATGAATTATATTTGAATAATTTACAAATTTCACGTTCTGCAAGATTTGAAAATAATAATATTGAACCAATTGCAAAAATAAATGATGAAAATACAAAAATAATTTTAACACCAACAACGAATGAAGTTGGAAATGGAGAAGAAGAGATTTATTTTAGTGGAGATGGAATGTTAAACTCTACAAGAATAACTATTAATTATACAATATTAGGAAATGGTGATAAAAATAAAGAAGTTCAATTTGAAGATGAAGATTTAAAACAGCAATTAACAGATTATGATAATGATGGAAAAATAACAGAATATGATATGGCACAAATTAGAACATTAAATTTGAAATATGGAAATGGAGTACAAAGCTTAAAAGGATTAGAATATGCTAAGAATTTAAAAGAATTAAGAATAAATATTAGGAATAATTACATTAATGGTCAATCAATACCAGTAGATGTAAGTATATTAGGAAAATTAACAACTTTAAATTTATTAGATATAAGTGGAAGTATAGCTGATCTTAAATTTATAGAGAACTTAACAAATTTAACATATTTAGATATTGACTTAAATAGTGATATAAAAAATATTGAAACAATAAAAAGTTTAGAGAATGTAAAGAAACTATATGTATCTTTAGGAAATAGTGAACAAATTAATATAATAAAAGATATGGAAAACTTAGAGTTTTTATGTGTTTCTGGAAATGTCACTACAATAGAACCATTAGTGAATATTGCTAATTTAAAAACTTTAGAAATTTCTGAAATTAATTATGAGATAAAATCAATAAACGGTTTAGAAAAAATAAATGAGTTACAAAATTTGAAAAGTTTGAGATTATCTTTAGGACAGTGTAAAATTGAAAATGTAGATTTTTTAAATGGAAATGAGAGCATAGAAGAATTAGATATTTCAGAAAATGCTATAACTAATATTGATATATTAGAAACAATGAAAAATTTAAAGAGTATTAGTATAAGAAACAATAATATTCAGGATTTATCAATAATAAAAAGAATTGGTATACAAAAATTTGATAATTATTCAGTAAATCAAAGTATTAAACTTGATGCAGAAATTGGATTAGGAGAAAGTATAGAAATTGATTTACCACAATTAATAAAAGATATGATGAATCCAAATGATAAAGAATTTTATTTGGAAAATTTACGAATTTCACATTCTGCTAGATTTGAACATAATGATATTGAACCAATTGCAAAAATAAATGATGAAAAAACAAAAATAATTTTAGCACCAACAACAAGTGAAATTGGAGATGGGGAAGAAATTCTTAGTTTCTATGGTGATGGAAGGTTAGATGGTACAAGTATATGTATTAATTATACAATAAGAGGGCAAGGAGATAAAAATAAAGAAGTTCAGTTTGAAGATGAATATTTAAAACAGCAATTACAAGCTTGTGATTATGATAATGACGGAAAAATAACTGAATATGATATGGCACAAATTAGAAAATTAAATTTGCAAAACGGTAGTGGAGTAGAAAATTTAAAAGGATTAGAATATGCTAAGAATTTAAAAGAACTAAGAATATATATTAAGAATAATTACATTAATGGACAAGTAGTGCCAGTAGATTTAAGTGTATTGGGAGAATTAACAAATTTAAAATCATTAGATATAAGTGGAAATGTTTCAGATCTTAAATTTATAGAAAATTTAACAAAGCTAACAGATTTAAGTGTTTATTTGAATAGTAATATAAAGAATATTGAATCAATAAAAAATATGGATACATTAGAAAGTTTACATATTTCTGGACAAATCGAAACACTAAAACCATTAATAAATTTAACTAATTTAAAAACATTAGAAATAGATAGTGATTTACAGCAGTTAAAAGATGATTTATCTGTAATAAGTAAAATAACTAATTTAAATAGTTTATATATAAGAAGATATACTGTTTATAATGGAGAAGCAAAGAAATTTGATTATTCATTTGTGAAGAATTTATCAAATTTAAATACTTTAACGATTAATGATCAATATTTGAAATTAGATTGTGCAAATTTGTCTAATGCATTAACAACTTTGTATTTAAAATGTGATGAACTATATAACACATATAAAATAGGAGAAATTAAAAACTTAAATGGTTTAAGCATAGAAGCTAGCAAATTGAAAGATATAGAATTTGTTAAAAATTTAAAATTAAATTGGTTAACTTTAGAAAATAATTTAATAACAGATCTATCACCACTAGAAAACTGTAGTGCATATTCTGTAGATGTAATTAATAATCCAATAGATACTAAAGAAGAAAAGAATGCGAAAATAATACAATTATATAGAGAAAACAACAGAACACTAAATATAACTGACTCAGAAAAAACAAAGAATATTGATTTTGAAAATGAAGAATTTAAACAAAAATTAGTAAAAGAGTATGATTTAAACCGTGATGGTGAAATATCAATTTATGAAATAGAAAAAATTGAATATTTATCTCTTGAGTCATATATAGAAAAAGTAGAATATTTAACTAATTTAAAACGTTTAAGCTTTAGCAATATAAATTTAATTAAAGAGGAACAAGAAAAATTAATAAAAGAACTAGATAAGTTGAATTCAAATGTTGAGGTAGGTATATCTTTAGTTAGTATAGATTTAGGAAAAATTAAACAAAATACAACTAAAGAAATTGATTTAAATGAGTTTGTACCATTATTGGCAGAAATGCAAAAAGAAGGAAGCAGATTATATCAAGGAAAACTTATACTTAGAGATGATTATTACAATGAAGAAAATACTGCAGAATATAAAAATGATAAATTAATTTTAAATACAAGTATAATAGGTCAAAGAAATTATACCGTTTATTATGAAATAGAAGGTAAACAATATTCGTTATTTAAAATTGAAGTAAAATGGTCAAATATAACCGATGGAGACAAGAGTAAAGAAATAAATATTAAAGATGCTAACTTTAAAAAAGCACTACTAGAAAACTATGATATAGACGGGGATAAGAAATTTACAGAAAATGATGCTGTTAATATAGGAACTTTAGAAATTAGTGGTTATCAAATAGAAAGTTTATCAGGAATAGAAAATTTCAAGAACTTATATAGTATAAACGCATATAATAATTACATTACGGATATTACACCAGTTATGGGATTAAAAAAGCTTGAATATGCTAATTTTTATGGTAATAATATTACAGATATTACATGTTTGAAAAATAGAAAATTTAAACTAGTAATAGCTTTAGGAATAGATGGAAACTATATAGACTTTTCAAATAATAGTGTTCAAGTAAAAACATATTTAGACGAAATGCAAAAAGATATAGGCAAATATGGAGAAGACGAATACTATAAAGAAGGAAAAGCGTTGCTAGCATCTTTTGCAACAAGTCAAAAAATAGGAAAGCCAACAACACAAAATAATGAAGTAAAAATGGATTCAAAAATTAAGGCAAAATTGATAAGCTTAGGTGCAGACTTGAATAAAGATGGAAAATTAACTCCAAAAGAATTAAGAGATGCAACCCAAGGTAGATATGAAAATGGTGAATATATAGAAGCAATTATAGAAAGTGTAGATTTATCAAATTTAGGATTAACAAGTGTTGAAGGAATTCAATATTTAAGTGGATTAAAAGAGATAAATTTAAGTCATAATAAAATATCAGATTTAACACCATTATCTTATATGATGAATCTTAAAAAAATAGATTTAAGTTATAACAATATAACAGATATAAGCAAGTTACCTAATTATGCAGTTAACTCAGTGGCAGCAAAGACAGTTAATTTGAGCCATAATCAAATAAAAGATATTTCATGTGTAAAGAATTGGGTTATTACAAATACAACAACATATTGTGGTTGGCAATCAGGAGGAGATCCAAACTTTAGAGTATTAGATTTAGACTTCTCATATAATAAAATAGAAGATATTAGTGCAGTAAAGAATTATAAAACACTTGCCAAATTAAATTTAAGCCATAATAATATTACTGATATTTCAAGCTTAAAAGATTATAATTTCTTGTTAAATGAAGAAATTGAGGAAGATAATGAGTGGAGTGAAATTAGAGAAGATTTGTCAAACTTTAAGGGAATAGATTTATCATCAAATTACATTGATTTGACACAAGCTGGAAATAAGAGTGCAATACAAGTATTTAAAAACAAAAAAGTAGAAATAAATACTCAAAATCAAGGAACTAAATTAAGTTTCAAGGATGTACCAGAAAATGAGTGGTATTATGAGGCAGTAAAATATGTTTATGAGAAAAAAATTATATTAGGATATAATACTACAACATTTGCACCAGACGATAAAATAACAAGAGGAATGTTAGTAACAATATTATACAGAATGGAAGGAAGTCCTAAGGTAACTGCAGTGTCTAAATTTTCAGATGTTCAAAATACAAAAGAATATTATTATAATGCTGTAAATTGGGCAGTAGCAAATAATATAGTAAGTGGATATTCAGATTCAAAGAATAAAGGAAAATTCGGACCAGATGATAACATTACAAGAGAACAATTGGCAGTAATATTATGGAAATATAGCAAATATAAAGGAAAATTCAGAGTTGTAAAAACAGATTTTAGTAAATTTACAGATAGTGCTAAAATATCAGAATATGCTAAAAACGGAATGAATTGGGCTTTAGGTGTTGAAGTAATGCATGGATCAGGAGGAAAATTGAATCCTCAAGGAACTGCAAGTAGAGCTGAAGCAGCTGCTATGTTAAGCAATTATTGCAAAAATGTTAAATAAATAATATAAAGAAACTCAGTAGAAAAAACTGAGTTTCTTTTGTATTTAGGGGCATTTTAGAATTGCCAAAAATTAATTATAATTTGTCGAAAAAAAGGGGTTGAAAAAAATATAGAGAAATGGTAGAATGAAAAAGGCACAAAAATAGTTAAAAATATTTTTGCATAGGGGGAGTTTTAAAGTGAATATAGAATATGCTAATGAGAATATAATTAATAATGTATCTAAGACAAAAGGCTCAGTTAGAGAAAAGTATGAAGTAAAAGCAAGATATATAAAAGTTAAAAGGGCAATTGATTGTATATTATCAATAATGGCTTTAATTATATTGTCACCAATTTATTTGATAATAGCACTAGCAGTAAAAATAGATTCACCAGGTCCAGTATTTTTTAAACATACAAGAATAGGAAAAAATGGAAAAACAATAAAGATATATAAATATAGAACAATGGTTACAAATGCAGAAGAATTAATAAAACAATTTACACCTGAACAAATGAAAGAATATAAAGAAAATTTTAAGTTGGAAAATGATCCAAGAATAACTAAAGTTGGAAAGTTCTTAAGGAAAGCAAGTTTAGATGAATTACCACAATTGCTAAACATTGTAAAAGGAGAATTAGCATTAATTGGTCCAAGACCAGTAGTAAAAGATGAACTTGAAAAATATGGCGAAAATGCTGAAAAGTTTTTAAGTGTTACACCAGGACTTACAGGAAATTGGGCAGCAAGTGGTAGAAGTAATACAACATATGAAGAACGTATGGAAATGGAATTATGGTATGTTGATAATATATCATTTAAAACAGACATACAGATTTTCTTTAAAACAATAGTTGCAGTAATAAAAAAAGAAGGGGCAAAGTAAAAAAATATGAAGACAAAGGAAAGAAATTTTACTTTTGATTTACTATATGCCTTGGCAATTATAATGGTTGTAGATGACCACACCAAATCACAATTGGGTATATTAAAAGGAATTTTTCCATATGATTCATTTTTTATGCCATTGTTTGTTTTTGCATCTGGATATTTTTATAAAAAACAAGAAATTATTAAAAATGTAAAACATAAAAGTAAGAAAATTTTATTACCATACATAATTTGGAATATTGTAATGTTAGGAATAACAGTTATAATTGATGCTGTAATAGGAACAAATTGGTTTAATGGGGTTGATAAATGGAAGATTTTGAGGTCTTTCTTTATAGGAGCACTAGTAACAACTAATGGACCGAGTTGGTTTGTAATTATGCTATTTTGGGTTTCTGTATTATATAACTTAATAAGAAATATAATAAAGCCAAACAAAATTAATGATTGTATTTTAACGGCAGTCAGCATTATAGCTGGACTAATTTCTGTATATTTATGTTCAATAGGGTGGAATAAAAAGAGTGATGTGGTATTATTTATATTAAGAACAGTATTTTACATTCAGTTCTACCATTTAGGATATATTTTTAAAGAATATATTGAAAATAAAATAAAAAATGCTAACAAATATCTAATTTGTTCTATATGTGTTGTTATTAATGTTATATTAATTGCAATATATGGTGATAAAGTTAATTTTTATTCAACTTCAGACATGAGAGGATTTTCATACTGGTATTTACCATTAATAACATCAATAACAGGCATAACATTTTGGTATATAGTAATGGATTATTTAGCAAGTAAAATAAAAAGTAGTAAAATTGTAACACTGATGGCAAAAAATACTTTTGTTATAATGGAAACACATTTGTTGTTTGCAAATATTTTAAACATGATGTTTTTTGTTTGCCAAAAAATAGGAATAAAATATTTTGAAAAATTTAATACCAAAGCTTTTATAAATAGTGCGTGGAATGGAGCTGCTTGGGGAATAAATAGTCGCTTTGGAATAATAGGATTTTTATTAGGAATTTCATTAAGTGTTCTAACAGTTGTTGTTCTTAATAAAATAAAAGAAAGAATAAACAAAACAAGAAAATTTATAGGTGAAGGTGAAAAAATATGAAATATGATTATTTAGTAGTCGGTTCAGGCTTATTTGGAGCAATATTTGCAAATGAAGCGAAAAAAAGAGGAAAAAAATGTTTAGTAATAGACAAACGACCACATGTAGGTGGAAATATCTATACAGAAAATGTAGATGGAATAAATGTGCATAAATATGGTGCACATATATTCCATACAAGTAATAAAGAAGTATGGCAATACATAAATCAATTTGCAGAATTTAATAGATATACAAACTCACCAGTAGCAAGATACAAAGATGAATTATATAATATGCCATTTAATATGAATACATTTAACAAATTGTGGGGAGTAGTAACTCCAGAGCAAGCAAAAACAAAAATAGAAGATGAGAAAAAAGAAGCGGGAATTACAGAACCTCAAAATTTAGAAGAACAAGCAATAAGTTTAGTTGGAAAAACAATATATGAAAAATTAGTAAAAGGATATACAGAAAAACAATGGGGAAAGAGAGCAACAGAATTACCAAGTTTCATAATAAAGAGATTACCAGTAAGATTTATATATGATAATAACTATTTTAATGATGTATATCAAGGAATTCCAATTGGAGGATATACACAAATAATAGAAAAAATGTTAGATGGAATAGAAGTTAGACTAAATTGTGATTTCTTTGACAACAGAGAAGAATTAGAAAATGTAGCAGAAAAAATAGTATTTACAGGTCCAATAGATAAATATTACAATTATCAATTTGGAGAACTTGAATATAGAAGTTTAAGATTTGAAACAGAAGAGCTAGAAGAAGAAAATTATCAGGGAAATGCAGTAGTAAACTATACAGAATATGAAGTACCATATACAAGAATAATTGAACATAAACATTTTGAGTATGGACCAAGCCTTGGAAAAGTTGCAGAAGGAGAAACTGCAAAGAAAACAATAATAACAAGAGAATATCCTGATAAATGGGTACAAGGAAAAGAACCATATTACACAATGAATGATGAAAAAAACACTAAGTTATATGCGCAATATAAAGAATTGGCAGATAAGGATAATAAAGTTATATTTGGAGGAAGATTAGGACAATATAAATATTTTGATATGGACAAAGTAATAATAGAGGCTCTTAAAATATCAAAAGAAGAGTTAAACTAATCCAAAAGAAAAGAGGTTAAAAATGGGAAAACATAGTGAAGAAAATCCAAAAGTAAAAACAAAATCAAAAGTTTTAAAAATATTTTTAAGAGTATTGCTAGTTATATTAATTATAATAGTTATATTAGCAGGAATTGCAGCTGGACTTGTTGCAGATAAGCTTGGAAAAATAAATGTAGAAGAAATAGATAAAACTGCAATAGGAATAAGTGAAGAAACCAAAGAAGAATTATCTGGTTATAGAAATATAGCCTTATTCGGAGTTGATTCTAGAGCAGATGACTATGGTGTGGGAAATAGAAGCGATTGTATTATGATTGCAAGTATGAATCAAAAAACAAATGATATAAAGATAATATCAGTTTACAGAGATACTTATATGCAAGTAGAAGAAAAAGGAAAACAAGTATTAGATAAGGTTACACATGCATATGCATATGGTGGACCACAAGGTGCATTAAAAGCATTAAATACAAACTTAGATTTAAATATATCAGAATATGTTACAGCAAACTTTGATGCAGTAATAGCTGCAGTAGATGCAGTTGGTGGAGTAACAATAGATGTAGATAGTTCAGAAGTAAAATATATTAATAAATATATAAATGATTTAATTGAAGATACACATGGAAGAGAAGGAACAGCAGCTGATGCAATAACAAAAACAGGAAAACAAACACTTACTGGAGCTCAGGCTTTAGCATATTCAAGAATTAGATATACTGAAGGTGGAGACTATAAAAGAACAGAAAGAATGAGAACAGTAATAGAAGCAATGTTATCAAAAGTAAAAACATTAAATGTAGGACAATTAAATAAATTTGTAGATATTATTTTACCAAAAATAAGTACAAATATTTCTACAACAGACATTCTAGGATTAGTTCCAAGCATAGCATCATTCAATATTACAGATAGTTTAGGATGGCCATATGAAACAAAAGGAATAAAACTAGACAGATGGTATGGTGTTCCAATAACACTTGAGAGTAATGTAGAAAAATTACACAGAGAAGTGTTCGGACAAGCTGATTACACAGTAAATAGCACAATCAAAAATATAAGTGATCAAATAGTAAAAAAGACAAATTATAAATAATTTTTAAAAAACTATTGCACAATAAAAATTATAATGTTATAATCAAATTGTTAGAAGAAAAAGGAGGAGATTTTGATATGAAAAAAACACTAATAGTATCAATTTTAATGTCTATAATTTTATTTGTAGGAGCTTCAGTAGTAAGTGCTGCAACAACAGAAACATTAGCAGATGAGTTGTATGCTAAAGGAAAGAAATATGGAATGACAACAGCAGACAAAGTAAGAATCGAAAGATACTTATCAGAAAATCCAGTAACAGACGAACAAGCAAATCAAATAATGTCAAAAGCTGATGAAGCAGTAGCAGTTATGGAAAATGCAGGAGTTACAAATTATAATAAATTAACTCAAGACAAAAAAAGTGAATTAAAAACAATTGCTAAAGAAACAGCTGACATTGTAGATGCAAAATTAGTATTCAAATCTGGTTCAGTAGAGATTTACGATGCTAACGGAAAACTAATTGAAACAGTTGCACAAAATAATGGCAAATTAGCATATACAGGAAATAATAGTGTTAACGTTGTTTTAACAGTATCTGTAATAGCAATGATTGCCCTTGCTATCGCTGTTGGAGGAAAAAAAATTGCAAACGCAAAATAAATTAATGCAATCAGTAAAAGCAACTATTAGTAGTATAATAGTTGCTTTATTAATTACTGGACTCTTATTATTTGGAGTAAAGCTATTTTTAGGGCGAGAAATAGAAACGATTTTTACATTAGCAAATAAAGTATCAATTTCAACAAACTCCAATAAAAATACAGATCAACCAACAATAGTAAAAAAAGAAGAAAAATACACATTAAAAAATTATCCTGAATATGGCACACAATATGCCACAATTAAAATAGATAAAATAGATGTAAATCTACCAGTATATTTCGGAGATACACTAGATGTATTAAAAAAAGGAGTTGGACATTCTACTGGAAGTTATTTTCCGGGAGAAGGTGGTTCAATTGTTTATATGGGGCATAATTCCAAAAAAGTATTTAGAAGATTTTCAGAATTACAGATAGGCGATGAAATTAAAATTACTACATCATATGGCGAATATACATACAAAATTTATGACATGGAATTAATAAATGAGACAGATGTAGATAAATTGCCAATTCAAAGAGACAAGGAAATATTGATGATATATACTTGTTATCCATTTAACAATATCGGATATGCAACACAAAGATATGTTGTATATGCAGAACTTGAAAAATAGGAAAGGAAAGTCAAAATGAAAGTATTAACAAATCTTCTAAAATTCATACTTATAGTGGTACTTGCTGTGTGTAGCATAGCAATAGGGATAATTCAAATAGTAACACAAACAGTTTTAAATAAAAATTATATAATTCAAAAAATGGAAGAAACTAATTTTTATAGTGAAACATATAAATTAGTTCAATCAAATTTTGAAAAATACATTGAACAATCAGGCTTTGAAGAAAATATATTAGAAAATATATGCACAGAAGAAAAAGTAAAACAAGATATAAATTTAATGATTTCAAATATATATGAAGGTGCAAATAAAACCATTGATATAACAGAAATATCAGACAATTTGAATGCTAATATAGATAAACTTAATATTAGAGATAGTAAAAACCAAAAAGCAATTGAACAATTTGTTGAACATATATGTCAAGAGTATACAGATACATTAGTTCATACAAAATATGAAAATGATATAAATAAATTTTATAAAGAAATTGTTATAAGAAAAGATAAAATCGAAAAAATAGTAATAATAGCATTGGTAATAGATGTAATTGTTATTTTGATTGTAAATAATAAAAATATCGAAAAAGATTTTCAAAGTATTGGAACTGCGATATTTTCAAGTTCAGCTTTTGAACTTATAGCTTGTCAGATAATCAATTTAAGAGTTAGCATTAAAGGAATAAAGATTTTTAATGATGCATTTTCAGATATGATTGTGGCAATTATTCAAAATGTAATTTCAAAAGTGGTTTCATTTGGAATTGCAACACTGATGATAGCGATTATATTAATTATTATAAATGCAATAATAATATTTTTTAGTATACGTAAAGATGAAAGGAAAAGAGAATGGAAGAACTAGATTTAAAAGAATTATTTCAAATATTTTGGGAAAAGAAAGTACAAATAGCTCTAATAGTTGCAATTTTTGCAATTATAGGAGTAATTTATAGTGTAGGTTTTGTAAAGCCTAAATATAAAGCAAAGACAAGTTTGATATTAGCAACAAACTCTTCATCACAAACAAATGCAGGTTCTATTACAACAACAGATGTTACATTAAATTCTAAGTTGGTTTCAACATATATTAAACTTGTAAAAAGTGACAAAGTTGTAAGAAATGTAATTTCAAATTTAGCTTTAGATATGGATGAGGAGGAATTGAAAAATAGTGTTAGTGTAACAACTACAAATGACACAGAATTTATTGAGATTTCGGTAGAAAATGCTGATCCGGTTTTAGCAACTAAAATTGCAAACGAAGTGTCAAAAGTTCTTATAGAAAATGTTAAAGAATTTTATAAAGCAGAGAATGTTCATGTTGTAGATTTGGCAGAAATTCCACAAGAACCATATAATGTAAATCATGTTAAAGATGCTGTTATATTTGCATTTATCGGAATAGTTGTTGCGGTATTATATGTTTTAGTTTTAAATATGTTAGATACATCAGTAAAATCAGAAGACGATATTGAAAAGATTACAGGGCTTAGAGTGTTGGTTTCTTTACCATTATACGAAACTAATACACCAAGAAACAAAAGAGGAGGAAGAAGATAATGAAAAGAGAATTGATAGCACACGAAGATCCAAAATCTCATGTATCTGAACTTTTTAGAACATTGAGAACTAATATACAATTTATGAATTCAAGTAGACATTTAAAGTCTTTATTAGTAACATCAACATTACCAGGAGAAGGAAAGACATGGGTGTCTTCTAATTTAGCAATTGCTTTTGCTCAAACAGATAAAAGAGTTGTTTTAATTGATGCAGATATGAGAAAATGTTGCTTACATGACATTTTTAATGTAAAAGCATGTCCGGGATTATCTAATTATTTAGCAGGAATGGGAGCAGAAAATCCTCAAAGTGATGATATAAGTGCTTATTTAAGAGAAACAGAAATACCAAATTTGTATTTATTGCCATCTGGAAATGTGCCACCAAATCCATCTGAGTTATTGTCAAGTCCTCAAATGTCACATCTTTTACACAAACTAAAAGGAATGTTTGATTTAATTGTTATAGATGCAACTCCATCAAAATTAGTAACAGATGCAGTCGTATTGTCAAGAATAGTAGATTCAACAATTGTAGTTGTTGGACATAATATGACTAAAAAAGATGATTTAACAAAAGTTGTTAAAGATATTAAGAATGTTGGTGGAAATATAGCAGGAGTTGTTTATAATCAAAAACCATCTACAAATAAAAAGAGCAATGAAACTTATTATTATGCTTCAGTACCTTCTACAAAAAGAAAAGAAATAGAGTATCAAAAACAAAAAGAAGCACAAGTAAATAGAACTACAGATATGTTAAATAGAGATAGAAATCCAGAAGAATTTCAGAAAAAGGCTTTGGAAGAGCAGGAACAAGCTAATCAGATACGTGACGAAGAAGGAAAAACTCCAGAAGAAAGAGCTACAGAAATGTTAAAACGTTTTAATGATTATTTGATGCAAGAAAAAGAAAAAGTAGATAACAGAAATAATGAGAGCTATGATAACAATAATGACAGGAGTTAATAATTAGATATGATAGATTTTCATTCACATATTTTACCAGGAATTGATGATGGAGCAACTAGTGGCGAAGATACAATAAAAATGATTGAAGAGGCTAAATCTGCTGGGTTTACAGCAATAATTTCTACATCACATTATATCGAAGGATATTATGAATGTGATGTAGAAACAAGAAAAAAATTACTAGATGGTGTACAAAATAATAGCACTATAAATTTATATTTGGGTAGTGAAATTTATGCTTCTACTGAAATGATAAATTTTATAGCAAATCAAAAGGCATCTACGATAAATAATTCACATTACATATTATTTGAATTTCCTCTAAATACTAAGCCTTTATATGCTAAAGAATTAGTATATGAGTTAATAGCAAATGGGTATAAACCTATAATTGCACATCCGGAAAGATATAGCTATGTAAAAGAGAATATTGGCTTTATTCAAGAGTTAGTAGAAATGGGGGCATTGCTTCAATCTAATTACGGAAGTATTGATGGAATGTATGGTTTTGAAGCTAAGAAAACTGTAAAAAAATTGTTAAAGTCAGGACTAGTAACATTCATGGGATCTGACGTTCATAGACCGAATCAAATTTATCCTAAAATTTCTAAAATTTTGAAAAAAATTGCAAAAATAATTCCGGAGCAAGAATTGATAGAAATTACAACATTAAATGCACAAAAAGTATTGAATGATGAAGAAATTTAATAAAAGGCAGGAGCACATCTCCTGCCTTTATGTATGCTTAAACTAAAAACATATATAAAACCAAGAAAAATACTTCTGCCATATTGTGCTTTGAAAAGCACAAACTAAATATTATTAGAAACTAACTATAGTAAAAACTACTTATTAGCCATATTGTTTTCAACTTGTTGAATCATTTTTCTAACCATATTTCCACCGATTTTACCAGCATCTTTTGCTGATATATCTCCGTTGTATCCGTCTTTTAAAGTTACACCAACTTCTGAAGCAACTTCATATTTAAATTTATCTAAAGCGCTCATAGCTTCTGGAACTAATTTTTTGTTACTGTTGTTTGAGTTTGCCATGTTATTCACCTCCTGCTATATATAACATTTTGTAGAAAAAACTATTGCTTTTTCTAACATTATGATGTACAATTTTCGAGTAAAATAAACAGGAAATTTTTTGAAAATTGTCAAAAAAATCTCCGACCCCAAATTAACAAGGAGGAAAAAATGTATAAGTTAGTAGCGATAGATTTAGATGGAACGATGTTAAACCAATATGGAGTTGTAACACAACCTACGAAAGAAGCAATACTAAGAGCACAAGAAAAAGGAATTGAAGTAATGATTGCATCAGGTAGGCCAATAGACTCAGTAAAAACAATTGCTAAAGATATTAAAAGTGAAAAATATTTTGTTTCTGGCAATGGAGCAATAATATATGATATACAAAATAATGAAATTATTTATGAAAATACTTTGTCAAAAGCAAAAGCATTAGAGATTATTAAAATTTGTGAAGAAAATAGTATTTATTATAATGTATATACAGAAAAGGAAATTATTGCTAAAAATTTGCAATATAATGTGCTATATTATCATAAGGAAAATTTGACAAAAGCAGAAGAAGATAAAACACATATAAATATTGTTGATAGTATATACGATTATGTAGCAAATATAGATGGAAAAATTTTGAAAATAATGATATGTGATGGACATCAAACAATTTTTAATGCAATAATGAGAAAGTTGAAAGAAGTAGATGACGTAGAAGTTCTTGAAGTAGCTCATATGTCTAGAAAAATTATAAGACAGGGAACAGAAGAAATTCCAATTGAATACTTTTATACTGAGATTTCTGCGAAAAATGTAGATAAATGGACAGCTTTGGAAGTTCTTAAAGAAAAAATGCAAATAAGCACAGAAGAGATTGTAACTATTGGAGATAATATAAATGATAAAAAAATGATTGAAAATGCAGGCATGGGAATTGCAATGGGACAAAGTACTCCAAGAGTAAAAGAAGTGGCAAAATATGTAACTGGCTCTAATAATGAAGATGGGGTTGCAAAGGCTCTAGACATGATAGCTAAAGCCTAATAAAATAAGGGGTTACAAGAAATATTACAAAAATATTACAAGAATATTAATTTTGTATTACAAACCAAAAACTATGTTGATTTTAATCTAAAAAAGAGGTAAAATATAAAAAGATAGCATATAAATGCAAATATAATAAGGAGGAATAAAAAATGGCATCAAATCCAATGCAAAGAAAATCAAGAAATTCGTTTTTAATAGGAGTAGTAATAACACTGATAATTGCTACAGTACCAATATTTTTCTTATTTAGACAATTAAAGTCTAAAACAGATGAGTTAAATACAGAGCTAAATGCAAAAAAGAATGTCTATGTATTAAACCAGGATGTAAAATCAGGACAAATTTTGACAGAGGATATGTTTTCAACTAAAAGAATACATCAAGACTCAATACCAAGTAATGCAACATCAGTAGCATCAGTAATAGATTCATGGTTCTTACAAACAAAAGAAGGAGAAGAAATTCATACTGATAAAGAAGGATTATATTTACAAAGAGATGAAAGCTCAGCAGATACTATAGTTGAAATTTGGCAGAATGATGGTTCAAACTATGACAAAAATTTAAAAGATAGTGATGGGAACAAAATTGAAAAAGGTGAGAAATTCACATGTATTGATGGAACAATAGAAAAATATATATCATCAAACAGTAGCAGAGAAGTACAAGATGATTATGGAGCTTATTACATAAGCAAAACAGATACACAAACAAGAGTATTCCAAGAAGATGCTACAGAAAAATTCTATATTTTTGAGATAGATAATTCAACAATGAATACATCAACAAAAAGAGTAAAAAAATATATTGATATTAACAATGTTCCAGTTTTAGCTAAAGTTTCAATGAATAAAAATACAGTTATTACACCAAATCTTATTGTACAATCAGATGAAAATATAACAGATGATGTAAGACAAGAAGATTACAATATGATAGTATTACCAGCAGATTTGATGACAGATGATTATGTAGATATAAGATTAATGACACCAACAGGACAAAACTTTATAGTTATTTCTAAAGCTAAAGTTACAATTCCAACAAACAATGATGGAACATACATAACAGATACAGTAAGAATGAACTTAAGCGAAGACGAAATATTAACAATATCAAGTGCAATAGTTGAAGCTTCAGGATTATCTGGTTCAAAACTATATGCAACAAAATATGTAGAAGCAGGAATGCAAAATGCAGCAACACCAACATATATACCAAATGCAGCTGTAACAGCACAAATATCTGCTGACCCTAATATAGTATCAGCTGCAATGGAAACATTAAGAGCTAGATATACAGATACAGCTAAAGCTATAAGAAATAATTATTTACAATCACTAATAGATAGTAGTGATGATTATGAAAATAAAGTTAAATCAAAACAAGATGAAAATACAGCAAATCAAATTACAGCAAGACAAAAATATTTGGAATCATTAAATCAATAAAAATAATTACAGATAAGGGCAGAAAATGCCCTTACTGTAGATTTTACGAAAAACAAAGAAAGGAAGATCCAGACATATGATAAAAATAGGTTTTATAGGTGCGTATGATAAAACAGATATTATATTGAATATAGCAAAAGTTCTTACACTTACAGGAACAGGAAAAAACGTACTTGTAATTGATAATACAATAACTCAAAAATGCAAATACATAGTTCCAGTCATAAATCCTACAAAAACATATGTAACAACATATGAAAATATAGATGTTGCAGTCGGATTTTCAAGTTTGGAAAATTTAAAGCAGTATTTAGGCTTAGAAGAAAATGAACAATTAAATTATGATTATATAATTATAGATACAGACAGTTTTGAAGGGGTTGCAAAGTTTGAACTTCAAGGAGCAGATAAAGATTATTTTGTAACTGGTTTTGATGCATATTCTGTAAAAAAAGGAATCGAAATATTAAGCCAATTAGGAGTACCAACACATATGACAAGAATTTTCTTCTCAAAAGATATGTTAAGAGAAGAAGAAGAATATTTTGATTATTTAGCATTAGGAATAAAAGCTATATGGAATGATGAAAAATTATACTTTTTATTAGAAAATGGCGATTTGCCAGCAATAATCGAAAACCAAAGACTTTCAAAATTAAAATTAAGGAACATGAGCAATACATATAGAGAAAATATAGCATTTTTAGTAAATGACATAGACAAAGATATAGGAGAAAAGAAAATTAAAAGCATAATTAAAGAACTATAGAAGGAGTTAGAAGATGTCAATTATAACATTTTGGAATGATGATAGAGAACAATCTGGAAAAACTTTGACTTCTGTTGCGGTGGCAACAAGGATGGCAATTGATCGTAACTTTAAAGTATTACTTATGTCGACGAGTTTTAGGGATTCTACAATGAAAAATTGTTTCTTCGGAGATGAAGTTCAAAGAAATTTAAAAATTTTTGGAGGAAAAAGCAACAATATAGCTGTTGAAAATGGAATAGAAGGTTTATCAAAATTAGTTACTAGTAAAAAAATAACTCCAGAAGTCATAACAGACTATACGAAAGTTGTATTTAAAGGAAGACTTGAAGTATTATGTGGATATGTTGGAGCTGGAGATAAGACAGTAGATGAAAACTATTCAGAATACGAAAGACTAGAGGAATCTTACATAGACCTTATAAGAAATGCTAATTTATATTATGATATGGTTGTAGTAGACTTAGATAAAAACTTAAAAAAAGAAGTAAAAGATGAAATAAAGAGAATATCAAATTTAAATATATTTGTATTTTCTCAAAGATTAGCAAGTGTAAATAGATACAATAAATTAAAAGAGGAAAATGAAGAATATTATGATCCGAAATTTTTACCTGTTATTGGCAAATATGATAACAGGTCAAATACATACAATATAAAAAATATTACTAAGTATTTAGGAGAAAAGAAAGAAATCAATGTAATACCATATAATATATTGTATTTTGAAGCAGCAGAAGAAAATAATGTTGCAGATTTGTTTTTAAGATTAAAGAGAAATTTAATAAAAGAAGATAGATTAGATGATAATTACTTGTTTATGCAGGCTGTTGAGGATCTCGTAAACAAAATTTTAAGAAAATTGCAAGAGTTGCAAAAGAAGATGAGGTGAAAAAATGTCAATAACTAATATTTTATTATCAATAGTTGTTTTGATAGGAGCAGGAGCAGCAGTAGCCTACTTTATAAAGAAAAATAAAAATGCTGAGGTTGAAACAGAGATTGAAAAAGATGATAAGACATATACACTTGACCAAATGAAAAACTATGTTAAGAAAAGATTAGACGAAATAACAAAGATAAACTTATATGATATAGGTCTTTCAGAAGAAGAGTTAAAACGTAGAAAAAACAAAAAATATGCATTAAAAAAGGCTTTAAAAGGCTGTACATATGGAGATGTTAATGATAAGAGATATGTAAAAGAGCTTATTGCAGACTTGTTGGCAAAAGAATATGGTGTAGATGAAACAAACATATCAAGTGCAATACCTTTTGATATACCATCATTATTAACATCACAAGACAAGTTTGACATTTTAATATATGCTTATAAAAAAGAATTTGGATATGAAGCATTAACTCAATTAATAAAGAGATATAATCTTGCTACATTAAAGTATATAGAAGGAGAAACAAAACCTTGTTATGTAATAACAGGTGAAGAAATAGATGAAATCTTTGAAAAAGAGAAGATAGTATTATCATTCCAAGACAAACTTGAAGTAGTAGTACAAAGAATATATCAACATTACAAAGGGTATAGTTCAATAGATGAAATAAGAGATATGAACATAGATGGTGTATCTGGTGGTGTATCTGGTTTACCAGAAAGTTTCTTAAGCCAAGTAGCACAGACAGATGGAGACTATTTAGACCAAGTTGCTGAACACAAAGTACCACGTGCTTGTGATAGTATTTGGATATTCTTCCAAGGTAAATCAATTCGTTTAGCATTCTTATCATTTGGAACTGAATCAGAATTAAAGAGAGTATGTCAAAATATTTACAAATATAATAACCCAGGACAGTTGTCAGATACAAATGGTTATAAAATCAACGAAATGAAAGATGGTTCTCGTGTCGTTGTAGTAAGACCATCAATGTCAGAAACATGGGCATTCTTCGTAAGAAAGTTCGACGTAAAAAGAGCAACAGTTGAACAATGGACAGGAAATATGCCAGGAAATGAAAAAGTAATAGAATTATTGAAATACTTAGTAAAAGGAGCAAGAATCACTTCAATCACTGGTGAGCAGGGTTGTGGTAAAACAACATTGTTGATGGGTATGATTGAAAACATATATGAAACCATGAACTTGCGTATCACAGAAACTGCATTCGAGTTGCACTTAAGAAAAGTTTATCCAACAAGAAACATCTTATCAATGCGTGAAACAGATACAATCGCTGGTCAAGAGTGTTTGGACGTACAGAAAAAAACCGATGGTTCTGTAAACATCATAGGTGAGGTTGCAACAGACCCCGTAGCATCTTGGATGATTCAATCTGCACAGGTTGCATCTAAATTTACATTGTTTACTCACCACGCTAAAACATTCCCAGACTTAGTAACAGCTCTACGTAACTCAATGTTAAGAGCTGGAGTATTCAAAAATGAAAAAACAGCAGAAGAGCAGGTAGTACAAGTATTAAACTTTGATATACATTTACAGAAAGACTTTAGAGGAAGAAGATACATAGAAAGAGTTACAGAATGTATTCCAATTGTTGACCAACAAACATACGATAAAGACTATAAGAGCGAGAAGACAATGGATGGAAAAGTTCAAAAATTCTTTGAAAATGCAACAACATATTTTTCAAAAGTAACAGAACAAAACTTATATAGATATCAAAATATTCTTGAATATGTAGACGGTGAATATCAAATCACAAACAAGATAACAGACAAGAACCTTCAAGAAATGAGAGCAAATATGGATGATTCAGACTTAGAAAATTTTGATGCATTTGTTGAAAAATATTGGGGAGATCAAATTAGAAAAGAAAAAAAGGCTAAGGCCGTTAAGTAATAATTTAGGAGGTGTTTTTAGAGCATGAGCATCCAAATGCTAAAATATGTAATTTATGGAATTGTAGGATTAATTGCTGCTGTAGGAATTGCATATTTTGTATTAATGAAAAAGATGGGAAAATCTGAATATAGACAGATGAAAAAATTGCAAGAGGGTACAAAAGCAGATTCATTCTCATTAGATATATTATTTCAAAAACTTTATATAGCTTACATAAGAACACCTTTACTTAAACGATATTTGTTTAAGTTAAGAAGAAGACTTGAAATTATAAACATAGATGACGAATATAACACAAGAAAAGATGCGGCAGTAATATTATCAAAAGCATTATTAATATTCACAGCTATCGCAATATTAACAATAATAATAACACATAATAACTGGTTATTAATGTCAATATTATTAATTTTTGAGTTGTTCATTGTAGATACAATGGTTGATGGCATGGTAGATAAAATCGATAACAACTTGCTTAGAGAGCAAATAGATTTCTTTGCAGAGATACGACATGCATATCACGAATACAACATGGTTGAAGAAGCGATATATCAAGTATCACTTGATGATGAAAAAAATGTTTCAAAACAAGGTGAAAAAATATATGAAATATTAAGTTCAGATGATCCTGAAACTGAACTAGAAAAATATTATGATGTAGCACCAAATAGTTATTTAAAGGAGTTTGCTGGTATATCATATTTAACACAGGAATTTGGAGATAGAGAGGAAGATGGTTCTTCTTTATATCTAAAAAATATAACAAATATTACTCAAGAAATGCAAATAGAAATATTAAAAAGAGACAAATTAAATTATGTATTTCAGAGTTTAACATTTATAGCAATAGCTCCAGTTTTGCTATTGGAGCCATTAAAAAGTTGGGCAACTTCAAACTTTGCATTTACTAGAGAATTCTATTTTGGAAAAGTAGGATTAGTTGCTCAGATACTAGTTGTTTTGTTGACAGTAGTTTCTTATATAATGACTAGAAAATTGAAGGACAATGGTGGTGTACAAGTTGACATTGCACATAATGACCATCCTTGGCAAGAAAAATTATATAAAATTCCAGTATTAAAGCAAATAATAAATTGCTTTATACCAAAAAGAGGAACGAAAGAATATAGAAAGATGCAGAAGCTGATGAAAGATTCGGCATCTAAAGCAAAAATGGAATGGATTTACATTAATAGGTTAGTTTTAGCAGTATTAACAGCAGTTATCTCTGTAATATTCTTTATATTTTTACATAGAATTGCGATAAATTATGTTTATACAGAGCCGACAACTAGACAGCAGGTAATAGGAAGTTTGTCAGAGTCAAAACAAAAATCAGCTATGGAATTGACAGAACAAGATAATTATTTTATTAATAAACTAAAAGGAAAGCTAAATATAACAGAAGAAGAAATTCAGAAGGAAATGTTAAAAAGTAAGTATTACGAAGAAGATGATAAATATTTAGAAGATGATTCAGCTAGAATTAAGAACAAATTAAATGTTGTAAATTCAGAGTCAATGCAATGGTTTGAGTTATTATTATCATTTGGATTTGCTTTAATAGCATACATGTTCCCAGTATGGATGATGTTTTTCCAGAAGAAAATGAGACAGATGGAAATGGAAAACGAAGTAATGCAATTCCAAACAATTATAGTAATGCTTATGAAAATCGAAAGAGTAAATGTAGAAATGATTTTGGAATGGCTAGAGCGTTATTCTAATATTTTTAAAGAACCAATTGCAAGATGTGTAAATGACTACGAAGCTGGTGCATGGGAAGCATTAGAAGAATTAAAAAATTCAGTAACACATCAAGATATGATAAGAATTGTAGAAAGCTTACAGGCTGCAGTAGAAAAAATTCCAATAAGAGAGGCTTTTGATGAGTTAGATGCAGATAGAGATTATCACCAAGAAAAGAGAAAACAAGCAAATGATATGTTAATATCAAGAAAAGGTTTAATTGGTAAGGCTGTAGGATTTGCTCCGCTAATTTGTTTATTTGTTGGATATTTGATTATACCATTGGTAGTAATCGGTATTACAACAATGAGTAGCACATTCTCACAATTAACATAGAACTGGAGGAAAAGATGGAAAATTCAACAAAGGCAATAATAATTGCTGGTGGAATGTTTATATTAATAATGGTAATAACACTTTTAGTAGTATTTGGTCGAAGTCTTAGTTCATATATGCAAGGACAACATGATAAAGAAATAGTAAAACAAGTCACAGAATTTAATAACAAATTTGCCAATTACCAAGGTACAGAGCTTAGAGGAAATGAATTGATTTCTGTATTAAATAGAGTTATAGATTATAATGCACTAGAGGCTGGAGAGTATGGTTACGATCCAGTCCTTGTAGAAATAGATCTTGTTGATAGGAACGCGTTAGATAGTGTAATAAAATTTAATTCTAAAGATGAAAACTTTTTGTTTAAGAAGAATGTAAGTAAAATAAAAAATAGTAAAGATAGTGATGATGAGCTAAAAACAATATCACAAAAAGGTACAACAATTTTGAGTAAGTATTCCGATAAGGAAAAATATCCAGATAATTATATACCGAGATTAACAGATACAAAACTTCAAAAACTTTCTGCTGAAATATCTAATATAGCACAAGAAAAAGATAATTCATCTTGGCTAGATGGATATGACGGAGATAGAATAGCAGTTTATAATAGAACTAGAGCAAAAAAATTGACTAGCATATTAGGATACGAAGTATCAGCTGAAGGTAAGATAAAGGTTGATGGAATAGAAAAAGATATAATACCAGCAGTAAAAAATGCAACATGCGAGTATTATCAATACACTCAATTTAAAAGAATAATGTTCAAATGTACATCAATAGAATATAGTCAAGATACTGGACGAATAAATAAGATGAGTTTTGAAGTAAAAACTACAACAGATGGAAAAATTGTAACTAATTAAAGAAAGGAACCATATATGGAAAATGCAGTTAAAGCTATGTATATAGCCGCTGGAATATTAATAGGAATATTAATTTTAACATTAGGTGTTACGTTATTTGCCAGTTTGCAATCATATGTTGAATCTTCTCAAGATCAGATAAGATTTAATGATATAAATAGCTTTAATGCAAAGTTTACTGGTTATATAAATTCAGATGATGGTCATAGTCCTACATTTGACTTAGTAATTCAAGATGTAATTTCAGCTGCGAATTTAGCATATGAAAATAATGTACAACTTAATTATGATGCATATAGTGATGAAAATGACAAGGCTCAACCTAAACCAGGAAATTTATATGTAGCAGTATATTTGGATGGAAATAGGGTCGATGGAACAGATACAAAAGAAGTGTTATCTGCTAATACTGGAACCACTAGATATATTTGTTCAAGCACAGACATTAAATATAATGAAAATTCAGGAAGAGTATGTGAAGTATGGTTTAAAAAATTAGCGTAAAACTAAAAAAATAGTTGCAAAAAATGTTGAAAAATTGTATAATGGAGTTGTATAATGAAAAAAATATTTATAATTATAGCAATAATAGTTGTAATTATTGTGGGCCTAGGATTTTGGTACTTATCTTCAAAGACAAATTATAGTGTAATACAGGAAGAAAACAAAGAATATGAAGCATATAAAGACCAGAATGTTTATGGCTTGGATGTTGCAACAGTAATAAATAAAGCTGTAGATAGAAACACGAAAAATAAAATTGAAAAAGATGACAAAGGATATTTTATACAAAATGATAAAAATAGTATTGAAGTAGAAATACATATGATAGACAATGAGGAAACATACAAAATGGAAACAATCTTCAATGCTGGCACTGAGCAATTTGTTCAGTATTATGGAAGTGAAAATTTCAAATGTTCAAAAATAGAATATCACAAAAAAACAGGCAGAATAAAATATATTCTATTTGAACAACAATAAACAAGTTAATAGTGTTCGGCAAAGAATAATTAATATGTCGATATTTAAAATAAACAAAAGTAGAAAAGGGGGGAGATACTATGGAAAACGCAACAAAGGCTTTATTAATCGCAGCAGCAGTATTAGTAGCTATCTTAATCATTTCTTTAGGATTAGTAGTTTACAATATGGCAGCAGAATCAGTTAATAACAATTCAAGCTTATCTGCACAAGAAATTCAGGCATTTAATGATCAATTTACTCAATATGAAGGAGACAACGTAAGAGGAACAAGAGTTAATTCATTATTAAAAACAGCATTAAACAATAATATTACTCAACAACAAGAAGGCAATGAGGGTAAAATTGTAACCATTACAGCTTCAGCTGGTTGTACTGTTGCAATTAATTTATCAGAAAAAACAATGACAAAAGCAGACAGTTCTAAGATGTATAAAGTTGTAGTAAAATTAGATGGACCTGGTGGTTTAGTAAAAACTATTGAAATATCAGAAAATTCATAATAATTATTTATTAGAAAGGAGATATACTTATGGAGAACGCAGCAGACGCATTAAAAATCGCATTCGCGGTAATGGTATTTGTATTAGCGCTTTCTTTAAGTATATCTTGCTTATCTGAAGCGAATAGTGCAGTTCAAGCAGTTGCATTTATGCGTGACAGAGAAACAAATTATACTTATGTTACGCCATCTTCTGATTTAACAAGAATAGTAGGAGTAGAAACAGTAGTTACATCTATGTATAAAGCATATGAAGAAAATTTCCAAATTCGTTTTTATGACTCTAATAATAATCCACTTGTTTTGTATTATAGAACTGATAATAATGGAAATAGAATAAAAAAAGATAATGCAGATATACCAGTAACATATATTGATTTAAAAGACGAAAACTATGCTAATGCTGAAGAAGCAATTACACATTTAAATTTTTTATTGGGAAATTATAGGAATTATAATGATACTTATTATAATAAGAATGTTAATTTAAAAAAGTATAGTAATCAGATAATAAAAAATGATTATCCTGATGGACTTTACAACTTTTTTGCAGGAAAAAAATTTAAAGAAAATTTAGGAGAGTATTATCAAGGTACAGACTCTACTAAAATTAAAAAAAGAGTTATAACATATACTATATTTAAGGATAATTAAGGAGGGAATATGGACGATACACCAGTCGATGTAATAGGAATAATACTTGCGGCTATAATAATGTTTATAGTTCCTTTAATATTAATATCAGAAAGAAATGATGATCTATCTCAAATGATTGCAAGTAGTGCAACAGCAGATTTCGTAAATAATGTTGTAAAAACAGGAAAAATTACAACAGATAATTATCAAAACTTAGTATTAAGTTTACAATCATCTGGAAATTCTTATGATATAGACCTAGAAGTAAAAATCTTAGATGAAAATGCATCAAAAGTTGTAACAGATGCAGATGTTAAAAGCGTAGGAAATAATGCATATTATTCTATTTATACTACTCAAATTGAAGATAGACTTCAAAGATCATCAGCTAATTCAGATTTGAATTACAATGGAAAATTAATTTTAAAACAAGGTGATGTAATTGCAGTTACAGTAAAAAATAGTAATGCGACATTTTCACAAGCATTAAAAAGCTTTTATTATAGAGCTACAGGAAGTGATATACATATTATTGTAGCAACATCATCAGGAACAGTTGCGATAAATGGTGCAACATAAAGATAAGTTGATTATTAATATCAATTTATTTTTTTTAGGAGATTTTATATATGAATATATTTTATATTATTACAGCATTGTTAGTTTTAATAATGCAGATTTTAATAAAAAAGAATGATGAAAAAGAAAGTCTTATAAAATGGATAACATTTAGTATGCTAATTTTTATGGCATATAATATTGTAATTGTTGTTGTAATGTCATTTTTTAATATCAAATCAACATTAATCAATTTAAGTATAATTAATATAATCACAAGTGTAATATTAGGCTTTAAAATTTATAGTGATAAAAAAATACAGAAATATAATTTTGAAAAAAGAGAAATTTTGGCAATAATGCTTTTGGCTATATTTGCAATTTTAATAGGAATAAAAATATATGGAATACCATTTAAAATAAAATATACAGTCAGTGATGCATCAACACATTGTCTAGCAGCCAGACTATTTTCAGAAAATATGCAATTATTATTCAAACTTAATGTAGATGGAATATATATGTTAGGTCTACAGTTTTTAGCACCTGGAGCATATATAAACAATGGAATATTAATGAATATTTTTAGTGGAATAACAAGTAGTGCTTATTTATATATTTACTATATTATATTTGATTTATTTAATTTGTATTTATCTGGAATGTTAATGTATAATTTATTAAATAGAAACAAAAATGTTAATCCAATAATACCATATGTATTTTCAATAATTTATATGATAAGTTATCCATTAAGTAGCATAATATCAGGATTTGCATATTTAACATTAGGATTAAATTTTATTATAGGTATATTAATAGTCTTCAAGGAAAAAATAAATGAGTATTATAAAATGTTATTATTGTTTTTGTTAGATTTTGCAATAATTTTTACATATTACTACTTTGCACCAATTATATATTTAGCGGTATTTGTACAAATAATAGTAGAAATAATAAATAAAAAAGAAAAATTATTTTGTAGTAAGAATATTTTAAAGGTTTTAACAACATTAATATTACCAGGGATATTTGCAGTAGTATATTATTTTATACTACAATACTTTCAAAACAAAAATAACATATTTTCAATGTATTCTAGTGTAATTTCTACACCAGGACCAATCTATAAAAATATAATTACAAATATTATTCCATTTTTGATATTTTGCATAATTTATATTATAAATAGCTTTAAAGAACGAAAAATAGTTTTAGAAAATATAATGAGCCTAATTACAGCTATAGTAATTGTAGGATTATTCATAGGAAATCATTTCGGAGTAGTTTCAGAGTACTATAATTATAAAGTATATTATTTACTATGGATATGCATTATATGTATGGCATATAATGGTTTTACACTAATTTTATCTAAAAACAAAATATGGAAGAATATTTTATATGCATTATTGCGGAATATATTGTCTAGGAGTTGTAATTTCTTCTATTTGGAATAAAAATCTATTTGTTTTTGATATATTTAGAAAAAATTATGAAGATATTCAAAGTATACTGTTAGTTTTATTAAATAAAGGAGAAATAGAATTATTAGATTTCTACAATGAAAATATTAATAAAAATGTTAAAATTGCTAGTAATACTACGATGCAACCATCTAATAGAGGAAAAGCAGGATGGGTAATGACACTTACTGAAAATCCAATAATTGGAATAGATGTAATGTATGGAGAAATAATGGAAAATTTGCAGAAATTTGCCGAAAATGAAGCCAAATACATGGTTTTGTTCAAAAGGGATTACTATGGAGACTATGAAAAAATAGAAGATGAAATATTAAAATATAATTTAAAGGTTTTAACACGAAATGAAGAAGGCATGATATTGGAAAAAAATTAAATTGAATAAAAATCAAAATTAAAACAAATAATAAATTTTGAAGGAGTGAAAAATATGAAAGCACTCAAAAAAATAAGTTTAATATTTGTTTTATTTTTTTTATATACATTTGTTTTATCACGCAATTATTTACCAGAAACAATAGCTGTAAAAGGTGAAGAAATAAGGATATCAGATATTGAGGTAATACCAGTAGGAGAAGTTATAGGAATTAAATTATATACAAGTGGAGTATTAGTTGTAGGAACAGCAAAAATAGATGGAGCAGATGGAAATTCTTATAAACCATATGAAAATACAGACATAAAAGAGGGAGATTCAATAATTAAAGTTGCAGGAGAATATGTTAATAGTACTGAAGAATTAATCAATATAGTAAATAGAAATGGAGGAAATCCAATATCTATAAATTATATTAGAAATAATAATGAAAACGTTGCAGAAATAACACCAGTAAAAGATCAACAAGGTTATTATAAATTAGGTTTATGGGTTAGAGATAGTGCAGCTGGAGTTGGAACGATGACATTTTACAATGAACAAACACAAACCTTTGCTGCATTAGGACATCCTATAACAGATATAGATACAGGTGATATTATTCAAACTTCTTCTGGAGAAATTGATGATGTAAATATTATTTCCATTATAAAAGGAAAAGAAGAAGAGCCAGGAAAGCTACAAGGAGTAATACAACAAGACAGTATAATAGGAAGTATTTATAAAAATACAGCATATGGAATTTATGGAATTGTAAAAAATCAAGCTAATGTAAATATAGATTATAATAGAAGAATGAATGTTGCTATGAGACAAGAAATAAACTTGGGTGAAGCCACAATCTTGTCAGATATTAGTGGTGAGTTAAAAGAATATAAGATAGAAATTCAGAAAACATATTTGAACAATAATTATGATAATAAAAGTATGGTAATAAAAGTTACAGATGAGGAATTGCTAAATAGGACAGGAGGGATTATACAAGGAATGAGTGGTTCACCAGTAATTCAAAATGGAAAGTTTTGTGGTGCAATAACACATGTTTTTGTAAAAAATCCAACAATAGGATACGCTGTTTTTGCAGATAGAATGATAAGTGAATTAGCTGAAAATTAATCTATAATTGATCTAAAAAATCAATTATAGATTTTTTAAAATTTATTAAAAAATCTCTTCCTATTTTCTACATTTTATGATAGAATGCACATAGATTGATAAAGGAAGGAATGTGGGTATCATGGAATTAAATAAATGTAGCCGTTGTGGAGCTTTTCACACAAATCAAGGAGATGTTTGCCCAAAATGTGCAAACAAGGATTCATTAGAATTATCAAAATTCAATTCATACATAGAAGAAAACGGTTTTTCATCAATTGATAATGTTGCAAATCAAACAGGAATTACTCAAAAGAATGTTGCAAGATTTGCTAGTTATGAAGGAATAGAAATACCAGAAGCACAAGGAAAAGAAGTTGTAAGTACAGGAGTAGTATTTAATTAAAATAAGAACAGGAGAATGGTGCCAAGCGGTTTGGTGCTAGGCACTTTCTCCTATACAAAAATATTTTGAAAAAATCACTACTTTGCAATACAAACTATATTCGTTTATATATATATTTGCAGCGTAAAATAGCAATCGAAACATACAACCACCGGAAAATGAAACAGTATCTCCTCCGTATGCCGCTGCTCCTGCTCTTCGCCGCCCTCGCCGTCGACGCCTCGGCCGCCCATCAAACCCCGACGACGGGACGGGTCGTCGATCCGGACGGCACGGCCGTCGCCTACGCCACGGTCGTGCTGCTCGACGCCGAAACGCAGTTGGCGGGTACGGCAACCGCGGCAGACGGGTCGTTCTCGCTCAAAGTCCCGGCCGGCCGGTACCGCCTGACGATCCAGTATCTCGGCTACGAAACGCTCACACGCGACGTCGATACGCCGGGCGATCTGGGCGAATTCGTACTGCATCCCGCGTCGGTCGAGATGCAGGAGGTGGTCGTCAAGACCAGTCTCGTCCGCCGCGAAGCCGACCGGTTCGTCATGGAGATCGCAGGCTCGCCCGTCGCGCTCGGCAAGGACGGCACCGAACTGCTCAAACAGGCGCCCGGCGTCTGGCTCACCGACGACAAGATCGCCATCAACGGCGCATCGGGCGTCAAGGTCTACATCAACGACCGCGAAGTGCGCATGTCCACCGAGCAGCTGCTCAACTACCTGCGCGGGCTGAAATCGGAGGAGATCCAGCGCATCGAGGTCATCCCGCAGGCCGGTGCCGACTACGACGCCGACTCGGCGGCCGGCATCATCCGCATCACGCTCCGCCGCCAGCGCGACAACGGGCTCACGGGCGACCTTTCGTTCTCGACGCGCCAGAGCCGGCAGATCGAAGGCTACAACCCCTCGCTCTCGCTCAACGGCCACGCAGGACGCTGGACCTTCAACGTTTCGGGCTGGGCGAGCGTCGTGCCGCTGCATGTCACGAAAACCGCCGAACACACCGAATACCGTGCGGGCGGCGCACTGCTCGACGCCTCCTCCGAAATGCGGGGCCGCGACAACTGCGGCGGCGGACGCGCCGGCGCGATCTTCGACATCTCCGAACGGCACAGCATCGGCGCCGAGGCCGACTTCTACATCGACCGCGACCGCTCGCCCAACCGCTCGTCGACCGACTTCCGCGAAGCGGAGCGGCTGACCCGCAACGAAAGCCTCTACGACGGTTCGGAGCGCGTCAATACCTTCTCGGCCACCTTCAACTACATCTGGCGCATCGACACGCTCGGCTCGACGCTCAAAGTCATGGCCGATTACAGCCGCAACAACCGCCGCCACGGCAACGACAGTTTCGTCCGCTCGACCGCCGCCGGCATCGTGCGCGACTCGACCTACGACGACCGCACGCGGGGACTTTACAACGTGGCGGCGCTCAACGCCGCACTCGAAAAGCGGCTCGGCGAGGCGTGGCAGCTGCGCGCCGGCGCGAAGTACACCTACAACGACATGCACAACGAAGCGCTCTACCGCTACCTCCGCCCCGAGGGGTGGGAGACGCTCGACGCGTACAGCTACGTCACCGACTATACCGAGCACATCACGGCCGCCTACGCCGCCGCGACGCTGAAAAAGGGGCATTGGAACGTCGTGGCGGGGCTGCGCGGCGAATATACCCGCACCACGGGTTACGGCAGCGACGTGCGCCAGCGTTATTTCAGCCTCTTTCCCAACGCCAACCTGACCTATGCGTTCGATGCGGCGGGACTGTGGTCGCTCACGGCGCAGTACGCCCGCAACATCTCGCGGCCGGGCTTCTGGGCGCTCAACCCGATGCGAATGCAGATTTCGGACTACACCTACCAGTCGGGCAACCCCGACCTGCTGCCCGCCTACACCGACAACCTCTCGCTCACGGCCGTCTTCGCCGGAAAGTATTCGCTCAGCGCCGGCGCCCAACTCCACCACGACGAGATCGCGCAGGTCTTCGGCAGCGACGCCGCCGACGCATCGATCACCAACCTGCGTTTCGAGAACCTCGACCGCACGGAGCAATATTTCGCCGCGGCGAATATTCCCCTGCAACTCACGAAGTGGTGGACGCTCAACGCCAACCTCACGGGCATCTGCCGCCGCGACCGCATCACCGCCGACGCACCGCTGCGAACGACGTGGGCCGCCTTCGCCAACGCCGCGACGACCTTCACGCTGCCGCGCAAGTTCTTCATCGAAGCCGAATACTACGCCATGAGCCGCTTCCGGCAGGCCAACCTCGACATGAAGAGTTACCACAGCGTGACGCTGAGCCTCAAAAAACGCCTGCTGGACAACCGTCTGACACTCACGGCGCAGGTAGCGAACCTCTTCGACCGTTCGCAGCGGTTCGTGGCCGAGACCGAAACCTTCGTACGCGACCTGCGGGTATCCAACGACTGGCAGCCCCGCCGCTTCGTACTGACGGTCAACTACAACTTCAAGACCGGCAAGTCGTTCAAGGCCCGCAAGGTCGAGAGCGGCGCCGGAGACGAAAAGGGGCGGATGTAAAAGAAGCCGACATCGGAAACCGAAACTGCACGGGAGTTTTTCTGAAAAGCTCCCGTGTGTCGTTTTCCGGCCGATTCCGTTCGCGATCGTCGAAAAATCCCGCCTCGTTCTTAGGTGTTTTTATCCGCCGGCGTGTATATTCATAATGAAAACCTTTCGACACATCGAACCTCAAACTACAAATTTATGAAACGAGAAGAGATCAAAAAGCCCGACTACACGGCAGGAATCCGCCACACGACGGTCGGCAGCGACAGACACGACGTTCGCAGAGAGAACTTCCGAAACAAGACCGTCCGGACAGCAAAACGCCGGAGCGGTCTTATCGGAAGGCTGTTCGCCTGTTCTGCGACGCTGGCACTGGCACTCGGTGCCTGCACGGACGACGCCCCCGTCGAACAACCGAAAAGCGGAGGCGTTGACCTGACCTGCATCGTCGAATCCGACCTGACGGCGGCTCTCGGATCGTCGACGGACGACAGACACTCGTGGGAAAGCGGCGACAGGATCGGAGTCTACGCCGTATCGTCGGCACCGACGCTCAATGCCGAAGCCTCCGTCACAACGAACGATGGCACAAGCTCGATCGCATTCCACGTCAACCGCGCCGAAACCGGCGACAAGCTCCATGCCTATTTTCCCTACACGAAAGACAATTCGTCCAACGATGCGAAAAACGTGGCGCTGTCGATCGCTGCCGTACAGTCGCAGTCCGAAGCCGGCGCATTCGACATCGCGAACCTGCCAATGGTCTCCTATCCGCAAAGACTCGACGCCGAGTCCCTCTCTGAGATACCCGCCCTGCAAATGCACGTGCTGGGAGGAATTCTGCGCGCAAAGGTCTTCGCAGACGGACAGTACGGAGACGAGAAGGTGCAATCGATCGCTTTCGCCGACGAGAATACGCCGATGGCCGGTGCATTTAAACTGGATCTGACCGGGCTGAGTGACGAGGCGTCGCTGATCGTGACAGGACTCGCCTCCCGCACGGCAAAAACCCAGCTCTCCATTCCTTACGCCGTCCCGTCGTCGCAGGAGAGCGCCAAAGACATTTACATGATACTCGCTCCGGGCACCTACGACGGGACCCTCTCCGTAACCACCGAAAAAGCCGTGTACACGCAGCCGTTCCAATGCGAAATGAAACGTAACGCCTGCTACGATGCGAGCATAAACCTTTCGACCGCAGCCAGAGAATCCATCGACGGCTGGAACGGCGAAGGAACCGCCGAAGCCCCCTATCAGGTGGCGACGGCAGAAGACCTGCAACGACTGATCGCTCTTTGCAACAGCGACGGCGGCGAATACGCCGAATTCGCCGACAAACATTACCTCCAAATTGCCGACATCGACATGGCTCAGATCGCGATCCAACCGATCGGACTCAGCGAACAATCGCCGTTCCGGGGCGTTTACGACGGCGGAGGCCACACGATCGGCAATTTCACGCTGACAAACTGCGAATCCGGCGCCTGCGGTCTGTTCGGTTATCTGGACGGAGCGACCGTGAAGGACATCCATCTCGAAGAGTGCGAATACTCGGCTTCCGGACTCCATGCAGGCGGTGTGGCCGGCGTGGCGAAACAAAGCGTGATCCGCGGCTGCACGTTTGAAGGATCGCTCGTCGGAACGGCCGAAACGGAGTTCGACGGATATGCCGTCAGCGACGTCGGCGGTATCATCGGCTACGCGCTCGACTCCGAGATCGCAGGCTGCACGTTGAAAGGCTCTATTCGCGCGCTGGCACAGATCGGCGGCATGGCCGGCTACACGAGCGGGACGAAGATATCGGACTGCACGGTCGACGCCGCGGCCACGATCGATGCCGAAACTCACTTCCTCGGCGGCATCGTCGGCCGCGCCCGTCACAATTCGACGATAGAGAACTGTACGGTGGGCGGCAAAGCGTCGGCCTACAACGGCAATTATGTCGGCGGAATCGCGGGACATCTCACTTCGGGCAAGATCTCCGGCTGCACGATCGCTGCCTCGGCCTCGCTCTCGTCGAAGGGCGATCACACGGGCGGCATCGTCGGGGCGCTGCAAGCCAACGAGGAAAACGCCGACGACGGAAGCAATATGACAGCCGTCGTCGAAGATTGCGAAACCGACATCATGGTATTCGGAGCCGATAACGTCGGCGGCATCGCCGGCTATCAGGGAACCGCCACAGCGGAGCACACATCGATCGTGCGGAACTGCACGTCGCGGGAATCCGTCACGGGATACGGCTACAATACAGGCGGTATATCCGGTTCGATCACCTCCTACGGCGACAGTTTCATCGAGAACTGCCAGGCCTACGGCGACGTCAGCTCCTCATTGCATCAGGTGGGCGGTATCGTGGGCTACATCGTATCGAAAGGCGAAACCGCCGTCGACGGCTGCATCGCCTACGGCAACTGCCGCGGACAGCACAGCGTGGGCGGTATCTGCGGATACGCCAAATGCAACGACGCGGCCTGCATCGTCGACATCGTCAACAGCATCTACGCCGGCCGCGAGGTCGAGGCGACGGGCAACAACGGTTCCAACGGCTATACGCTCGCAACCGGTCTGGTCGGCTGGCTGCAAGTCGGAACGGGCAAAGCCCACATCGTCAACTGCGCATCGCGCGTCCAAACCGTCAAGACCGTAGGCAAGGCAGGCGGTTATCCCTCGGCCAACAACACGCTGTCGGGTATCCTCGGTTTCCAGAACGGCTCGCCGACAGCCGCCGAACTCTACGGACTCTACTCGACCATCGGCCACGACGGCTTCCTGACCGACGGCGAACCCTCGACCTCCATCTACTGCGGCGGCATCTACGCCAAAATCCACAGCGGCAGCTATACGATCACCTCACTCAAACATTGTTATTTCGACCCGAGCACGCAGGCCGGTCCGGGAATTTCGAATCTCACCAAGGCGGACGCAGCGACCGTCAAGGCCTACGGAGAGATGTCGACGCTGCTGGCCGACCTCAATGCCGCTGTCGCCGCTTACGAGGGCACTTGCGGCCGCACACTGAAAAACTGGACGCTCGACGCCGACGGATACCCCGTCATCGAAGGCATGACCACCCTGCTGCCCGTGAGCAAGACCAAGCGCATCAGCGTTATAGGCGACTCGATTTCGACCTTCCGAGGTTTCGTACCGTCGGGTTATTCATGCCACTATCCGACCTCGGACCACGATCTGACCTCCGTGTCGCAAACCTACTGGTACCGGCTGGCCCACGACCTGATGTCCGACGCCCGCATCGAGCGCAACATCTCCTTCTCCGGCACGGCCGTCGCCCGCACTACCGATCCGGCCTACGCTTCCCAGGCATGGTACGGCAACGACTTCTGCGCCCGCTTCATCGCACAGGGCGGCGTGGGGCAGCCCGACATCGTGCTCATCCACGGCGGCACGAACGACTACGCGCACAACGTCGACCCGCTCGCTCCGGGCCTTCCGATCCAAAGCGCCGAGGCACCGTCGGAGGCGGCGCTGGCCGAATTGTTCGCCGCAGCCGACGCGGCCGCGACGCGCGCCGAGATCGAAGCGCTCGACGACACGACCTTCTGCACGGCCTACATCAAACTGCTTCGCTTGCTGAAAGAGCGTTATCCCGACGTCAAGATCGTCTGCATCATCGGCGACTACCTCTCGACGGGCATCGAACGCTCGACGCTCGCCATCGCCCGCCACTACGGCGCCCGCTGCGTCGACCTCTACGCCGTGAACGGCTTCAACGACCAGACCTACATGCCCAAGCACGACTACAACCCCGCCACGGGCAAGGGGTGCCACCCGAGCTCCGAAGCGATGAAGTTCATCGCCGACAAGATCTACGCCGAGCTGGGCAGCTGGCTCGAGGAGTGACGCACCCGACCGTACGAATGCAAGGGGGGGGGCGTCCGATCGCCGGACGGCCCCCCCCCTTTCTGTATCCCGTACCGCAAACGAAAGAGGAGCGCCCGAAAGCGCTCCCCGTATCGTCGGTCGGAGATTACTGCACCCGTTCGAACTGCACGGCGTAACCGCCGCCGGGGGCCATCGGCATCGCAAGACTGTCGGCCGCCGTCACCGTCCGCTCCTCCAAGAGGTAATCCTCACCGTAGCGGTCGGCATTCACGCCGTCGCGGAAGATGCGCGCCTTCCACCGGCCGTCGCCTAGGAAATCGAGTTTCACCTCCACCTCGCGGGCATCCCAGTTCGTCAGCGCACCCAGATACCAGCGGTCGCCCGCACGCCGTGCCGTGACGATGTAGCGGCCGATCTCGCCGGCGGGAATCAACGTCTGGTCGAAGCGCGTCGGGAAGCGCACGATGTAATCAAGCGTCTCAGGCTCCTTCTCGTAGGCCGTCGGCGAATCGCAGAGCATCACCAGCGGCGAATCGAAGACGACGTAGGTCGCGACCTGATGGGCGCGCGTGCCCTGGCTCATCGGATGGTTGTTGACCGCACGGAAATTCTTGCGCGAAGCGTTGCGCATCGCCCCCTGCGTGTAGTCGACCGGGCCGGCCACCTGACGGATGAAGGGGAAGGTGCAGTCGTAGGCCGGCATGTCGGCGTCCGTCTTGTCCGTCCATTTGAGCTGTTCCAGCCCGAAGATCCCTTCGAAATTGACGACGTTGGGATAGGTGCGCTGCAACCCCGTGGGCTTGTAGACGCCGTGGAAATCCACGATCATGCGGTAGCGCGCCGCAGCGTCGGCGATGCGGTAGACACGCTCCACGGCCGCCTGGTCCTGCCGGTCGATGAAGTCGACCTTCCAGCCCGCGACGCCCAGCTCCGAATAGTAGCGGCACGCCTCCTCGAGCTTGTCGTCGAGCACCTTGGCCACCACCCACAGGATGATGCCCACCTTCTTCTCGCGGGCGTAGGAGACGATCTCCGGCAGGTCGATCTCCGGCACGACGTGCATGACGTCGCCGTCGCGCACGCCCCATCCCTCGTCGAGCGCCACGTACTCGATGCCGTTGGCGGCGGCGAAATCGATGAAATACTTATAGGTTTCGGTATTGATGCCCGACTTGAAATCGACGCCGTAGACGCCCCAGTTGTTCCACCAGTCCCATGCGATCTTGCCGTCGCGCACCCACGAGGCGTCGGCCACGCGGCTCGCTTCGGCCGTCTGCCAGACCATGTCGTTCACGGGCAGTTCGGTCGCCGTCGCGGCGTAGGCCACAATGCGCCACGGATAGCTGCGCCGGCCGTCGACGCGGGCGATGTAGTCGGCACTCCGCTCCACGACGTCCTGAAAGCGTTTGGTCAGCGACGTCTCGGTCGGGCACTCCGCGAAACGGGCCGCAAACCCCTTGGCCTCCTTGTCGTAGGTAAGGTAGACGCCCGGATAGGCCTCGACGTCCGATTCGGTGTAGAGCACGTAACCCCGCTCTCCCAGATCGACAAGCACCGGCATGAAGGCCACCGTCTGCGTCCGGAACTTGCTCAGCGGCGCGTACTCGTAGGTATTTTCGAACGACGTCCGCATCGGAATCTCCGTTTTGGAATAGGGAATGTAGGCCGACGGATCGCCCTCGAAATTGAGCTGCGCCGTCTCGTCGACGATCGTCAGCTCGCCGTCGCGCTCCGTATAGAAGCGGTAGCAGACGCCGTCGTCGTAGGCGCGGGCCAGGATGCCGTAATCGCCGCGCAGGCGCAGGTCGAGTTCGTTGTAGGCCGCATCGAAACGGCTCTGGCGGTAGAGCGGCGCGTCGATCGTCTCGGTCACCGCACGCCGCCGTGCCGAGCGCACCCGGGGCGACTCGCCCAGCACCTCGCCCGTCGAGAGCGTCAGCGCCATTTCGGAGGGGGCGACCAGCGTCTCCCCGTCGCGGGCGACCGTAAAACTCAGCCGTTCGCCTGCCGTGAGCACGAGGGCCAGACGACCGTCGGGACTCTTCACTTCATAGGTTTTGACCGGTGCGGCCGAAGCGCCGAGAAGCGCCGCCGAGGCCAGTGTCAACAGAAAAAATCGTTTCATATCGAATCAGGGTTAGTAGTTTGTCGTATCAGAAGGCGACTTCGGGCGCCTGCGCAGCGCTGTCGTCCGCCTCGAAATAGGGTTTCTGCCCGAACGAGAGTATTCCCGCCACCAGATTGGCCGGAAAACGGCGGACGGCGACGTTGTAGGCCTGCGTCTTCTCGTTGAAGGCCGTGCGGGCTACGGCGATGCGATTCTCCGTCCCCTCCAACTGCGCCTGCAACTCCTGGAAATTGCTGTTGGCTTTCAGATCGGGATAGTTCTCGGCGACGGCGATCAGACGCCCCAGCGCCGAACGCACGCCCTCCTGCGCCTGCTGGAACGCCGCCAGCCGTTCGGGCGTCAGGTCGTCGGCGTCGACATTCATCGAAGTCGCCTTCGAACGCGCATCGACCACCGCCGCGAGCGTCTGCTGCTCGTGGGCGGCATACCCCTTCACCGTATTGACCAGATTGGGAATCAGATCGGAGCGGCGCTGATACTGCGTCTCGACGTTCGACCACGCACCGTGTACGGCCTCCTCCTTTTCGACCAGGCCGTTGTAGACCGAATACCCCCAGACGGCGAGCACCGCAACGACCGCAAGGACAATCCAAAGACTCTTTTTCATGTTGTTCACTTTCATGCTCCTTTTCTCGCCTCGGCATAGCCCGCACAAGTGCGGCTCGGCGCTCGGCCTAACGAAAAGGTTCGTTTTCGTTGTTAAATACGTTAATTAATACGGACGAACGGACAAGGTTACTAACCTGCCCGCCGCTTTTTTGCTTTTCACCATTTCGAACCGGCACCGCCGCCTCCGAAGCCGCCGCCCCCGAAGCCGCCGCCCGCATGTCCTCCGCCGAAACCTCCGCCGAAGAGACCCCGGCCTCCGATCCACATTCCGCCGCCGCGGCCGCCGATGTCGCTGCCGTCGGCTTCCCTGCGGCGACGCCGGATCGTCTCGCCGCAACGGCGGCAGACGAGCGTCTGTTCGACCATGCGCCACCCCTCGGCACGCAGCACGATCCGCTCGCCCTGCGACCGCAGCGCGAACCACCGCTTGCAGCGCGGACAGCGCAGCATACGCACGACGGCCACCAGCGGCACGGCGACGCATCCGCCCACGATCAGCGCGATCACCCACCAGGGCGTGTCGTCCTCCTGCGGAACGGCGTCCGGCACGCCCGTTTCGAGTTCGCTGCCCGCGAGCACGGCCGCCACGGCTTCGACGCCGCGCACCATGCCGCGGTCGTAGTCGCCTTCGCGGAAGGCGGGCAACATGTAATTCGTCTGGATGCGTTTGCAGAGCGCGTCGGGCAGCACGCCCTCGACGCCGCGCCCCGTCACGAAGCGGATTTCGCGCTGCTCCCTCACAAGCAGGATGCCCACGCCGTTGCTGTCCTCGCGGCGGCCGACGCCCCACTTCGAGAAGAGCTCGTAGGCGAACGTGAAGGGATCGCCGCCCGCAATGGCGTCGACGGCCACCACGGCCACCTGCGCCGCACCGCGCTGGCGCAGGCCGTAGCAGATCGAGTCGATGCGCGCCACGGCCGCCTGCGAAAGGATCCCGTCGGGATTCGACGTGAAGCGCGTACGGTCGGCCGACTGCACGTTTTCGATCTGTTCCACCGCGTAGGGATGCGCCGCGGCGGGCAGCCACGCGCACAGGCAGACCAACAGGAGGAGATTGCGTATCATCGTCTCAAAGATAAATCAAATTTTCCGAACCGCCAAGCCCTCTCCGAGCGGTTCGAGCGCCCGTCGCAAAACCCGAACCGATGCACGACAAGCCCCGGACCGGATCACTCCCGAATCAGAATCCGGTAGCTCCACGGCGCCATATCCTGCTCGACGCGATAAGGCACGACGATCCGGTCGCCCGTCAGCGCATCGGCGTATTCGCCCTGATAGATGCCCGTATTGAAATCGGCGTGGATCGTATAGGGCGAGAGGTTCATCACGCAGAGTACGCGGTTGCCCTCCACCTCGCGCACGAAAGTCATCAGGCAATCCTTGGCGTTGTTCTCGATCTCGACGAACGAACCGCCCCGCTCGCCCGCCTGCAACGCGCGGTTGCGGTGCTTCAACAGACACAGCAGCCGGTACAGCTCCGTGAAGCGCCCCGGACGGGGATCGACCATCGGATCGCGGTCGAAGAAGGCGAACGAATGGTCGTAGCCGAACTCCTGCCCCGTATAGACGAGCGGCATCGACTGCGGCAGCACGAACGTCAGCGCGGCCATGATTCCGGCCGCATCGCCCAGCCGGCGGAACTCGCTGCCGTTCCACGAATTCTCGTCGTGATTGGAGGTGAACATCAGCCGCATGGCCGAACGCGGATAACGGTCGCGGTCGGCGTAAAGGTAGTTGCGCAGGTCCCACACGCGGCGGCGTCCCTGCGCGATGTCGTTGACGATATGGTGGAACTCCCACGCATAGCAGGCGTCGAACGCACGGTCGAAAAGATCCGCCTGCTCGGCTTCGGCCAGCATGAAGAGATTGTGCTTCACTTCGCGCAGCTGCGCCGCAGCCTCCTGCCAGAAGGCCGTGGGCACCAGCATGGCCATATCGCAGCGGAACCCGTCCACGCCGTGCTCCGCGAGCCAGAAGCGCATGGCGTCGATCTGCCCCTGCCACACGGCTCGGTTGGCGTAGTTGAGCTTGGCCGTGTCGTCCCAGCCGTTGGGCACGACCGGCTCGCCCGCCGCGTCGCGCTCGTACCAGTCGGCCGGACGCTCGGTCACCCACCGCGCGTCGCGCGCCGTGTGGTTGGCCACCCAGTCGAGCAGCACTTTCAGCCCCAGCCCGTGCGCCGTCGACACGAAGCGGTCGAAATCGGCCATCGTCCCGAATTCGGGATTGACGCCGCAGTAGTCGCGCACGGCGTAGTAGGAGCCCAGCGTCCCCTTGCGGTTCGTCTCGCCGATCGGGTGGATCGGCATCAGCCACACGGCGTCGATGCCCAGCTCGCGCAGGCGGGGGAGATGTTTTTCGGCGGCGGCGAAAGTCCCTTCGGGCGTCAGCTGCCGCACGTTCAATTCATAGATCACCGCAGGATAACTCCATGCGGGATGCGGAATATGTGTCGTTTCGTCCATTTTTATCCGATTCAGACCGCAAAAATAGGAAAATTCGGCAACATCCGAAATATTTTACTTTTCAACCCTTCCCGCGGCGGATTATCGGAAAAAAAGTAATATCTTTGCGCAACCATTCAAAACATTAAAGATTAAGTCGACATAAAACCCATGAAACATCTCGGGATTTTCATACTCGGCGCATTGCTGCTGGCATCGTGCGCCACCAACAAACGCGCGGCCTACATCCAGCAGGTACAGACCGACATTCCGACCGACATCGAACAGGACTACCAGATCCGCATCAAACCGCTCGACCGGCTCACGGTGACCATCAACAGCAAGGACCCCGAACTGGCAGCCCCGTTCAACGCGGCATCCTCCTACAACTCGCTCAACGGACTCTCCTCCTATTCGAGTTCCTCGAACGGAAACCTCCAAATCCTCACCGTCGACAAAGAGGGCAAAATCCAGCTGCCGATCATCGGCGAGATCGATTGCGACGGACTCACGCGCAACGAGCTTGCCAAAAAGATCGAAAACACGATCCGCGAAAACGGGATGGTGCACGACCCGATCGTCATCATCCAATTCGCCGACGTGAAATTCTCCGTCCTGGGCGAGGTCGCCCGCCCCGGACAGTTCTCCATCACCAAAGACCGCATCTCGCTCTTCGACGCCCTGGCCATGGCCGGCGACCTGACGATCTACGGCCAGCGCGAGAACGTGGCGCTGATCCGCGAAGAGAACGGCATGAGGACGGTGCACTATTTCGACCTCAAAAAACCGGACATCCTCGCGTCGCCCTACTTCTATCTGCAACAGGACGACGTCGTCTACGTCACGCCGAACAAATACAAGGCGCAGGCGGGCGAAATCAACCAGAACCGTTCGTTCTACATCTCGCTCGTTTCGGTAGCCGTCTCCGTGGCGACGCTCCTCGTCACCATCACCCGCTAATAATCGCCAGTTTTTCATGGAAGAAAATCGCAATGTAAACAACGTCCCTGCGGAAGGGAACGAGGACAGCATCAACTTCTCGATCCACGACCTCATACAAATGGTCATCGGCAACTGGTTCTGGTTCCTGTTGTCGACGGTCGTCTGCCTTTCGTGCGCGCTTTTCTATATCTACACGGCGCCGAAAGTCTACAACCGCACGGCTACGATCCTCATCAAGGACGGCAAGAAGGGCAGCGAAACGGATATCGCCGC
>OLRV01000431.1_pt1 | contig 41581 bp, 46 predicted proteins | sample 1672421 | NCBI WGS metagenome assembly OLRV01 (sample SAMEA3136684, study PRJEB25190) | human gut metagenome | biome: human gut; feature: human-associated habitat; material: faeces | place: Austria | collected 2013
TTGTAAAAAAATCATAAGATTGATATAATAAGGTGCAAGAGAAATAGTAAGTTGTCGCTCATATTTTTTAATGATTAGAACGGCAACTTTTTTTTGAATTTTTTTTAAAAAAATTTGTAACCTTTTTAAGAAAAATGTTACTATGTATATGAAAGTTAACTAAAATAAAAGGAGATTTAGATCTAAATTGAAAAAAGAAATTTTAAAAGATTATCTATTAAATGACAAAGTAGATATAGACAAACTATTAGATGACTTCTATGGATATGTCTATATAATTGTAAAAAATGGGATTAGTATATATCTAACAGATGAAGATATAGAAGAAATAATATCTGATGTATTTATTGCCGTATGGAACAATAGTAAAGAGATTTCTAATACTATAGATATTAAGGCTTACCTAGCAGGAACTGCTAAAAACATTATTAAAAATAAGTACAGAAAAAATGAAATAAATTTTTCTATATCTGAGTATGAAGAAAAAATTGTAGATAATAGTAATCTCGAAAAACAAGCAGAAGAAAATGAACAAAACATAATAATAAAAAACACATTAAAAACTCTAAAAAAAGAAGAATATACTGTATTTATTATGTTTTACTATGAAAATAGAACAACAAAAGAAATTGCAGAATACTTAAACTGTACTGTTGGAAATGTAAAAGTTATTCTTCATAGAGTTAGAAAAAAAATAAGAAAAAATTTAGAGGATGGAGGTTATGGCTATGGAAAATAATGATCTAAAAGAAAAAATAAGAAAAAACATAAAAGAAGAAATAGCTATATCAAACATCAGAAAGGAGTTTGGTATGAAAATTGGTAAAAATAAGAAGTTAATTTATACAATTTCATCTATATGTGCTGTATTTATATTAGGAGTAGGTATATTTGTAGGGACAAATAAATTAAATAATAATATATTTCAAAATGACACTTTGGAAATTGGAAAGACAGAAGAAATACAAAACAAAGATGAAAGTTTAAATATTGAATTAAACATAAATAAATTAGATGATATGGCTATGGCTAGTTTTGATGCAGACATAAAAACTATTGAAATGAAGAAATTACCAGAAAAATATAATTTTATAAAAAATATCGCTATACCAAACGAATATAAATTAACCGATTGTTATAATGTATATATAAAAGATAGTCAAGATTCAGAAAAATATGATGTATTACATGATTATGTTTTCTATTATGAAAAAGATAGTATAAATAAAATAAGAATATCTTTTTCAGAAAAAGGAGAACCATTAAGGGATTATTTTATAGATAATGATAAAGAAAACATTTCAAGAATTGGAGAGTTAGAATTAATTATATCTCAATGGAAAGAAATGTATATAGTAACTTTTGAATATGAAGATATATATTTTGATATTGAAACAACAGGCATTACAGAAAATCAATTAGTGGATTTACTAGAATCATTAATTAATAATGTTAAAAATGTAAATAAAGTAATGGAAGAAAAAGATATAAATATAAACGAAGAACCGACACAAATAACTACTACAAATTATCCAACTTATTATTCAGGAAAATATATTGATAATAATGGCAACAATGTAATATTACTTTATGAAGATAGTCCAGAAAATAGAAAACAAATATGTAATATTTTAGGAATAACAGAAAGTAAAACGATATTTAAAAAAGCTGAATATACCTATGAATATTTAATAAAATTACAAAATAAAATAAGTGAAAAAATGCAAAATAAAGAACTACCATTTGTTACTTCATCTTCTTTGATGGAGGATAAAAACAATATAAAAGTTACAGTTACAAGCAACAGTATTAGTGATTGGAATAAAATTAAAGAATTAGATACAATAGGAGGAGCTCTTGATATACAGTATGAAACAAATAACATTGGAACAGAAGAATTAGTAACTACAGAATAAATTAATCATTTTTTGAACAAAAGTTGTAACTTTTTTTAAAAATATGTTACTATGTAGTTGATTATTAGTAGAATTAAAGCTTATTTTTATTAAAATAAGAACAAAATAAAAGGAGGTATTGTTATGAAAAAGAAAAAAATTATTATTTTATCTATTTTAGTTATCTTTATAATTGCTATGATTTGTTGTGTAATTTGGTACTTTAACAATAGAAATTCAAATTATAAGCCAAATGGCAAATTAAATTATGATACAGTACTTGTGAATGAAGAAACAAACCAATATTATCAAGTTGGATTTGCTGATTATGTGTTTATAGGAAAGGTAAATAAGGAACTTGAAAGGACATTCTCGGATGATGGCTCAGCTAGAACTATATATGAAATCGAGGTAACAGAAAATTTGAAGGGTAATCTACAAAATATAATTAAAGTAACTTATCCTGGTGGATATGATAAAGATGGAACTCTTATATTGCATAAAGGTGATTATATAACAGATGAGGAATTACCAAAGATAGGTGAAAATTATATATTTGTGGGTATTGGACAGCCAAATGGAACAATATTATTACAAGATTTATATGCTGATACTCCATATACAGAAGAAAATAAAGAAAAATACTTGGACTATATTAATAATCAAGAGAATGTGAACAGAGAAAGATTTAAAAGTATTTATGAGAATTAGAAAAACGCAATACGCAATAGTTGATTAACAATAACCACTTTTATTTAAGAAAATTATTTTATACAAGTAGTATAGAATAATTTTCTCTTTTATGCTATTATTGTAAAAGACAAATTACAATAAGTAGGGTAGATAACCAGTTGAAATTATCTACCTTTTATTATATAATCCTAACAAGAATTAGTAATTTGAAAGAGAGTTATATAAAAGATAAGAAATAGTATTAGAAAGAAGGGAAAGAATATGTGTACAGCAGCAACTTATAAAACGAAAGATTTTTATTTTGGAAGAACATTGGATTATGAATTTTCATATGGAGATGAAGTAACAATAACACCAAGAAACTTTGAATTTAAATTTAGAGAAGTAGATGACATTAAGAGTCATTATGCGATAATTGGAATGGCATTTGTTACTGAAGATTATCCATTATATTACGATGCAATAAACGAAAAAGGGTTAGCAATAGCAGGTTTAAATTTTGTTGGAAATGCTCATTATAAAGAAAAACAGGAAGGAAAAGATAATGTTGCTCAATTTGAACTGATACCATGGATTTTAAGCCAATGTTCAAATGTAAATGAAGCTAGAAATTTGATTGAAAAAATGAATGTGTTAAATACTCCATTTAGTGATAAATTACCATTAGCTAGCTTACATTGGATTATTTCCGATAGCACACAATCAATAACTGTAGAGTCTGTTATTGATGGAATAAAAATATATGATAATCCAGTAGGGGTATTAACTAATAATCCATCTTTTGATAAGCAAATGTTTGCCTTAAATAATTATATGTATTTATCACCTAAATCTCCAGAGAATAAATTTAGTAAAGAATTAGATCTAAGTTTATATAGTAGAGGAATGGGAGCAATAGGTCTACCAGGTGATTTATCATCGCAATCAAGATTCATAAGAGTAGCGTATACTAAATTAAATTCTTTTTCTAAAGAAGATGAAAAATCAAGTGTTAGTCAATTTTTTCACATTTTAGGTAGCGTTGATCAACAAAGAGGATGCTGTGATTTAGGTGATGATAAATTTGAAATAACAATTTATACATCTTGCTGTAATGTAAATAAGGGAATTTATTATTATACAACATATGATAATCATCAAATAACAGCAGTTGATATGCACAAAGAAAATCTAGATAGTAATGTACTTATTCGTTATCCTTTGATAAAGGAAGAACAGATAAGAACTCAAAATTAATGTTTATTTATAAAGAAGATAAAAGTATTACATATAAAAATGAATTAGTATGAGGAAAAAAAATATGTGGATGGCAGTAAAAAGAGGAATTGTTGTAGCAATAGGTTTATTAATACAAATTCTATTAACATTATTTATATATTTAAAATTTGGAGAATTTATAAGTGTTATTCAAGTAGTTTATGGTTTACTTAGTATTATAATTGTTTTAATGATTATCAAGTATAGTAAAAGATTAAGTAGCGATTTAATATGGATATTACTGATTATGCTTTTTCCATTAATTGGAACACTTCTATATATCATACTTAGTAATAATATGAAAAGAAGTAAAGTTTTAAAGAATATTAATGAAAATATAGAAAATGGTCAAAAATACTTAATACAAGATGAATTTATAAAAAAAGAAATCGATACTAAAAATTTAGGACAATTAAAATATATAAGTGAATTTGCAGGATTTCCTGTAACGAAAAACAATGAGATAAACTATTATTCTCTTGGTGATGACGTTTATCCTGTTATGTTAGAAGAACTAAAAAAAGCCAAAAAATTTATTTTTATAGAATATTTCATTATTAATAATGGTACTATGTGGCAAGAAATTTTAGATATATTAAAAGAAAAAGCAAATTCAGGACTAGATGTAAGAGTATTATATGATGATATGGGTTCTTTTGCTATGCTATCTAGTAATTATCCAAAGTTACTGGGAAAATATGGAATAAAATGTATGCAATTTAATAAATTATCGCCATTTGCAGGTATTATTATGAATAATAGAGATCATAGAAAAATGATGATAATTGATGGACATACTGCTTTTTCTGGTGGAATTAATATTTCAGATGAATATATAAATATAAATAGTAAATTAGGAGTATGGAAAGATAATGGAATTAGGATAAAAGGTGAAGCTGTTTGGAATTTTACTGTTATGTTTCTAGAAATGTGGAATTCATTTAAAAAAGAAGATAATGATTATAATAAATACAAATATAATTTTACTGAAAAGTATAAGGAAAATGGTTTCGTTGTACCTTATGGGGAAAGTCCATTAGATGATGTTATAACCGGCGAAGATATTTATCTAAATATTATCAATCAAGCGAAAAAGTATGTTTATATTTATACACCTTATTTAATTATTGATACAGATATGATAAATAGTTTAATCTTAGCTGCAAGAAGAGGAGTAGATGTCAGAATTGTTGTTCCTGGAATACCCGATAAAAAAATTGTATATGATTTAACCTCTTCTTATTTTTATACATTAATTAAAGGTGGAGTAAAAATTTATACTTATACGAATGGTTTTGTACATAGCAAAGTATTTTTATCCGATGATGAAATAACAACTGTAGGAACAATAAACTTAGATTATAGAAGTTTATATTTACATTTTGAATGTGGTATTTATATGAAGGATACAAATGTAATAAAAGATATCAAAAAAGATTTTGAGGATTCCTTTAAAGAATCACATAAAGTAGATGAAAAAGAAGCAAAAAATGGTTTATTTAAAGGACTATGGCAAGCTATTTTAAGATTATTTGCTCCAATGATGTAAACGATATAATAAAATTAGATAAATAGAAAATTATAATTTGTTGAGAAAGCCGTTAAAATGATTTGCTTTTTTCATGATATAATATATGGTGTAAACAAAGCAAAAAATAGTAATTTGAAAGTGAGGTAAATATTATGATATTATAAATGCTTTTAATAAAACAGACACAATTATATGGAAACAATCTAATAATATATGGGCTGGAGATATTGTTTACTTATATGTAGCTGCACCTATTTCAGCAATCCTTTATAAATGTGAAGTTTTAGAAACAGATATACCTTATGAATATAAAGATAAAAATGTTGCAATGAAAAAAGTAATGAAAATAAAGTTATTAAAAAGGTATAAGCAAGATGAATTTACTTTTGAAAAATTAAACAAGTATGGAATTAAGTGGGTTAGAGGACCTAGAGGTCTTACAGATATATTAAGTAAGGACTTAAACCTATAAGTAGTAAGGAAATGATAATAAAATGAATGATATATGGAATCCTTGGCATGGCTGCAAAAAGTATAGCGAGGGTTGTGAAAATTGCTATATGTATTATTTAGATAGCCAAAGAGATAAAGATGGAAGCGATATTTATAAAGTAAAAACTAACTTTAATTTGCCACTTAAAAAAAGTCGAAATGGAGAATATAAAATACCAAGTGGATCAGTTTTAAGAGTTTGTATGACAAGTGATTTCTTTTTGACCGAAGCAGATGAGTGGAGAAAAGAAGTATTGGAAATGATTAAACTTCGTCCTGATATTACTTTTTGGCTACAAACCAAAAGAGCTGAAAGAGTATTAGATAATTTGCCTAGTTGGTGGGGAGATGGATTAGAAAATGTAATAATGGTATTTACAACAGAAAATCAAAAAAGAGCAGATGAGAGATTACCAATTCTATTAGATTTACCTTTCAAACATAAAGGAATAATGTGTGCTCCAATGATTTCAGAAATAACATTAGACCAATATTTAAGTACAGGAAAATTTGAAATTGTATTAGTTGATGGTGAAAACTACGAAGGAAATAGACCTTTATATTTTGATTGGGTAAAGAAAATATATGATGAATGTGTAAAGTATAATATAAAGTTTGATTTTTGTGGTACTGGAAATGTTTTTATAAAAGATGGAAAAACATATAACATTCCAAAAGCATACCAAAGAGTTATGGCTTTAAAATCAGAACTACAAAATCCTTTAATCTATAAAGAAAAAGATATAAAAATTCAGCCAAGATGTAAAACTTGCAAAAGAAGATTTAGTTGTAATGGTTGCAAGTGGTGTAGAAAATGTAATTGGAAGTAGGAAAAATTATGAATTTTGAAATTGATAAAAAACAAATTGAAATATTTTATAACGAAACAGAAAACAAGAAAATTCCTGTGATAATACTTAATACTTTTAGTGGAGAGGGTAATAAGGTTTGGGAAGAATGTAAAAAATTAAATGCAAAAGATTTTATTTTAGTAGCTATTTCAAAGATGAGTTGGAGCAATGATATGACCCCTTGGGAATGTCCACCTTTATATAAAGGAGATAGTTATTGCAAAGGATATGCAGATGAATATTTAAAGCTAATAGAAGATGAGATTATACCAAAAGTAGAAGGTTTTATTACAAATGAACTTCAAAAAGAAATAGAATATTGGGTTTTAGCAGGGTATTCTTTAGGTGGGTTATTTGCTCTATATTCAGGCTATAAAACAGATATATTCAAAAGAATTGTATCAGCTTCAGGTTCTATGTGGTATCCTAATTTTGAAAAATATGTTAAGGAAAATGAAATAAGTAAAAATATAGATAAAATATATTTTTCACTTGGAAATAAAGAAAAAAATTCTAAAATAGAAATATTGCAAACAGTAGAAGATAAAACAAGAGAGATTCAAGAATTTTTAAGTAAAAATATTGAAACATTATACGAAGAAAATGAAGGAAATCACTTTAAAGATGGAGTCTTAAGAATGGCAAAAGGAATTAAATGGATTTTAGAATAAATGGAGCTTTAATATGGTAAGAAAAAGAGTTTATAAAGGTCATAGCCTAGTAGAAAATGTAGATGATTACACAGTATTAGATATAGAAACAACAAGTTTGGATTCCTATTATGGAGAAATACTTGAAATAAGTGCAATAAAAGTAAGAAATAAAAAAGAGATAGAATATTTTTCAGAATTAATAAAAATAAATAATGAAGTAGGCTACTTTACAACAAGATTAACAGGCATTACAAACGAAATGATAGAACAAGAAGGAAAAGATTTAGTATATGTTTTGTATGAATTTAAGAAATTTTTAGGAAATGACATTATTATTGGTCATAATGTTAATTTTGATATTGATTTTATTTATGATAGTATGGTAGATAATTTAGGAGAATATTTATCAAATGACTATATTGATACATTAAGAATATCAAGAAAATTATTACCAGAATTAAAACATCATAAACTAGATAATTTAATAGATTATTTTAATTTAGCTAAAAGAAATGAACATAGGGCATTGAACGATTGTGTATTAACAAATCAAGTTTATATAAATTTAGTAAATTTTTTAAAGTAACTATCTCGATAAATTACAATTTCTGCGAGAGATAGATAGAGATTTGAATAAAATTTCTATCTTTTTTTAAAAAATTTTCATAATTAGTTGACAGAATGAAAAAATGATGATATAAAATAGGTGTATTCGATAAAGGATACAACTGAAAAATTGAATAGTAGATATTTCCCTTTTGAAATCATATATTTTAGTTCTGAACTACATTATATCTAACAGAACTGGCTTTAAGTAGCTAATAAGGTAATAACAGAAATTACTTTTTTCGATTATCAAGACGGAAGCCAGATTGAATTTAATGGAGCCCATTGTCTCGGAGGCTCGGTGTTGGTTTTATCATAAGATATGTAATTTATCTCCAACCAATGTAAAGAAGTAATATTGATGTCGTAAGCGCTAACAGATATCTTATTTGATTTACAGGTACAATATTTATATGTCTAAAAGTGAAAAGCTATTAGGCTTATTAAAGATTTGTTTTTAGCAAGTAATTTGTAACCTGTGGATAAGTAAGAAATCTGATATTTTTTTTGAGAAAAATTTTAATGCAAGTAAGCAAAGAAATTTTTCAGTAAAAAAGTAAGCGAAACATTAATATCAATTGTGGCTCCAAAAGGGAAAAATAAAATATATAGCCAATAATAGTGATATAAGAATATATAAGGTTTCGTTTATGATAACGAAGCCTTTTTTGTTGCTTACAAATGCATACTTGCTAGAAAGGAGGAAAACTTGGAAGACTTAAAAATCGTAAATGCAGATAATCTATTATATACTTCTTTAGATGAAACAGAATTTATCATTGAAGATATTTTACCAATAGGACTTCATATATTTTGTGGAGCTCCAAAAGTAGGAAAGAGTTGGTTAATGTTAGATATTTGTATTAAAGTTTCAAAGGGAGAAGAAATATGGAACTTAAAAACAAATAAATGTGATGTTTTATATCTTGCTTTAGAAGACACTTATCAAAGACTTCAAAAAAGATTATTTAAGCTAACTAATGAGATAGATTCAAATTTTCATATATCTATTGAGTCAAATAAAATTGCAAATGGATTGACATCTCAATTAGAACAAACATTAAAGAAATATCCTGATATTAAACTAATAGTTATTGATACTCTTCAGAAGGTTAGAAAACAAAATAATGATATAAACTATTCTAACGACTATACAGATATATCTTTATTAAAACAATTTGCAGATAAAAATAAAATTGCTGTTATTTTAGTACACCATCTAAGGAAACAAGATGATAGTGATGTATTTAATAGAATTTCTGGAACAACAGGAATAATGGGAAGTAGTGATACAACATTTATACTAGAAAAGAAATCAAGAGATGATTCAGTAGCAACCTTATTTGTTACAGGTAGAGATGTTGAATATCAGACTTTCACATTAAGATTTGAAGAATGCAGATGGAATTTACTAGAACGATCATTTCAAAAGGATATTGAAATGAAAAATGCTCCAGAGATTATCTATAATGTTATATCTTTTGTCAATGATAAAGGAGAATGGCAAGGCACAGCAACTGAACTTCTTACTTCTTTAGATGAAAAAGATATAACACCGCAATATCTTACAAAGTTATTAAACGAGTTATTGGATAATAAAATATGTTTTAAGACATCAAGGACAAGCACATCTCGTTTAGTAAATTTTAAGAAAGATATTGACGGCAATGACGATGATGACGGTAAAAATATACCACAGGAATCGTCATTGAAAGGAAGTCCAGAGGGAACATCTGGCACACAACTTTTGTAAAAAGTGTAGTGTGTTACACTCATAAATGCGATTTTGAAAAATTATGTGGCTGATTATATCGTTACTTAAATTTTTCAAAAAGAGAATGTTAAATATTATTTGCCTTTGGCAAGATAATATTTAACAGGCGAAGAAGCATATGAGTGTTCTCACATTTTGATGAAGCAGTCCTATAGGATTTTAGCGTCATTATCGTCATCAAAATGTGGGCTACGAAGAAAAAACAAGGAAGGAAAAAATAGAATGGCATACACAATATTGCGATTTAAGAAAGACAAAGGTGGTGCCATAGCTGGATGTGAAAGACACAATGAAAGAAAAAAAGAAGCATATAAAAGTAATCCAGATATAGATATGAATAAATCTAAAGAGAACTATCATATCATACACGCACCACAATACACATATTCAAGAAAAATAAAAGAATTAATAAAAGAATATGGCTGTAAAACAAGAAAAGATAGTGTCAAATTAGTTGAAACATTGATAACAGCTTCTCCTGAATTTATGAATAGATTAAGCAAAGGAGAACAAAGGGAATATTTTGAAAGAGCAGTAAAATTTATGAAAGATGAAATTGGCGAAGATAGAATAATATCAGCAGTAGTACACATGGATGAGGCAACACCACATATGCATTTAGTATTTTGCCCTATAAATAAAGATGGTAAACTATCAGCTAAAAGTATTCTTGGAAATCAAAAAAGCCTTTCAGAATGGCAAACGAGATACTATAATTATATGCACGAAAGATGGAATGAACTTGAAAGAGGAAAATCAGCTCAAGAAACAAAAAGAAAGCATATTCCTACCTGGTTATTTAAGTTAGCTGATAATTTAGATAACTTATATAATCAATTATTAAAGAAAATTGAGAATATTAATATGATAGGAATGAAAAAGAATAAAGAAGAAGCTATTAATATTCTTTCAGAATTTGTTCCAAAGGCAGAGAAATTTTCGGCAAAGGTAAATTCTTATAACGATTATATAAATGAATTAGAAGAAAGAGTTTTAATTCAGAGAAAAGACAATAGAATACTAGCTGAAGAAAATCTTGACTTAAAAGAAAAAATTGAGAATAAAGATTTTGAAGTTAGTGAAAGAATTAGACTAATGCAAAATCAAGTTAATAAATACGAACGACTTATAAAGAAAGTTCCAGAGAATATTATAGAAAAAATCCCAAAGAAAGAAAAAAATAGAAAAAATAGAGAAAGATAGGAGGTTAATTATATGTCGCAAATAGTAAAAGAAGAAAAATTAGTATATACAGCTCAAGAAGTAGCTAAAATATTGCACGCAAGCCCAAATTATGTTTATGAATTAATACGAAAAGGAAAATTAAAGGCTTTTAAGCTAAAGAGCATACGAATTCTTAAATCTGCTTTAGAAGACTTCATAAAACAAAATGAGGGAAACGATTTGTCTGATATAGATAATGTTAGAAGATTATCAAAATATGAAGACAATGAAAGATAAAGTCCATGGGTAATGTCACTATACAAAAACGAGGTAATTATTATCAGTATAAAATTGAAGTGGCTAAGGTAGATGGAAAAAGAAAGTTTATAAATAAATCTGGGTTTGAAACAAAAGAAGAAGCAATAAAGGCTGGAAATCTAGCTTATGCAGAATATTTGAATACAGGATTAAACTTTAAGGAAACAACGATTTCTTTTAGTGATTATCTAGATTATTGGTATGAAAATTATTGTGAAACTACTCTAAAATATAATACAAGACGAACTTATAAAACTATAATGGATAAATATTTAAAGCCAGAACTTGGAAAGTATAGATTAAGTGCTTTATCAAGTGTTAAGCTAAATTCTTTTTTAGTAGAGCTTTGCAATAAGTACAATTATAAAAAATCATATTTTAATAATATTTTGAAAGTATTAAAAACAAGTTTTAGATTGGCAACTGATGTATTTGGATTTATAAGGTATAATCCAGCTATGACATTAAAACTGCCTAAAATAGAAGATGAGGTTGAATTTGAAAAGCATCTATATAATCAAGATGAAATAAATACAATATTAGAGCGATTTAAGAATGATGATGTATTCACTTGCGCTTTTATTACAGCTTGTTATACTGGAATGAGAACAGGAGAAGTTTGTAGCTTGACTTGGGATGATATAGACTTTGAAAATAGAGTTATAAATGTTAAGCATACAGTATATGATAAGCCTGATGATGGAAAAGGTAGATGGTATATGGGTACTACTAAAACTAAAAATGGAGTAAGACAAATATATATGAGTCCAACTTTATTTCAAGCCTTAATCAATTTTAAGAAGAAACAACAGCATTTAAAGAAATTATATGGATCTAAATATATAACCTATTATTTTGAAGATGTAATTGGTAAAAACGGAAAGTTAATAGAAAGACGAATTATTGAGAATAATGGAAATATTCTTCATATGAATATTGCAAATTTAGTTTTTACAAGACTGAATGGAAAATATGTAGGAAGAAATATTTTGAACTATCCATTTAAGATAATCCATAAAGAACTTGGGATTAAGGATTGTAGATTTTATGATTTAAGAGGAAGTTATGCAACAACTAATTTGAGAAATGGAGTTGAGATTAGAGATGTTGCAGATATTCTAGGACACAAATATATTGAAACAACTGAAAACTTTTATATATCAAGTACAGAGCAAAATAAGAAAGATGTTACAACAGCATTTGATAAGGTTATGACTTCTGAACTAATAAACGATATTATTAAATATGAAATTGCATACTAGAATATAGAGAGCTAGTATAATTACTAGCTCTCAAAAAAATTTTAACAAATATTTGAAAATATATTGTAAAAAAAAGTAATATGTTATAGAATAAGGATGTTTTAGGATGCAGAGGAGAAAAATATGAGATTTATAGGTAATAAAACTAATTTATTAAATGATATTTCAAAGGTAATAAAAGATAACTGTGATGGAACGGAGAAAGTGTTTTGTGACATTTTTTCAGGGACAGCATCTGTTTCACGATTCTTTAAAAATAAATATACTATTATATCAAATGATTTATTGTATTCATCTTATATTTTACAAATGGGTACAATAGAAAATACTGATACACCTACATTTGATAAGATAAGAAAAGTTTTAAATATAGAAGATGTATTTGATTACTTAGAAAATACTGATATATCAAAAGAAAACTTTAATAAATTTATATATGAAAATTATTCACCAAATGATAATTGTGAAAGAATGTATTTAACACCTGAAAATGCATTAAGAATCGATTTTATTCGTAATAAAATAGAAAATTGGAAAAATAAAGAATTAATAACAATAAACGAATACTATTATCTATTAGCATCACTAATTGAAGGAGTACCTTATGTTTCCAATATTACAGGTACATATGGTGCATACTTAAAACAATGGGATAAAAGAGCATTTAAGAAATTTGAATTGATTAGATTGAATGTAATAGATAATAAGTCTAATAATAAATGCTATAATAGAAATGCTAATGAATTAATTAAAGAAATTAAAGGAGATATTCTATATTTAGATCCACCATATAATGAACGACAATATTTACCTAATTATCATTTATTAGAAACAATAGCTAGATATGATAATCCAGAGATAAAAGGAAAAACAGGTATTAGAAAATATGAAACCGAGAAATCAAATTATTGTATAAAGAACAAAGTTTATAATGAATTAAAAGAATTAATTAAAAAGGCTAATTTTAAGCATATTATTGTGAGTTATAATCAAGATGGATTATTAAGTGAAGATGAAATTAAAAGCATTTTAATAGATTGTGGAAACGAAGATACATACAAATTATATAAGATTCCATATAAGCAATATCAAAACAAACTAACAAAAAAATTAGATATACATTATGAATATTTATTCTATATATCAAAGATTAAAGAGCATAAAAAAGAAGATGTATATATAAATATTCCTATCCATAGTTTAGAGATGGTAAATGAAGAAAGTGAAAAATATGAATATACTGTAGATGTTATGTCTAGAAAGAAATTCTTAAAAAGTCCTCTTAATTATATTGGAGGAAAATATAAATTACTTCCACAATTAACAGAATATTTTCCTAAAAATATTAATACTTTTGTTGATTTATTCTCTGGGGGATTTAATGTTGGAATTAATGTAGATAGCAAGAAAACTATTTGTAATGATATTAATTCATTTATTATAGACTTATATAAAGAATTATATAATAAACCAATTAATGATGTATTACAACATATTGAAAATAGAATAGATGAATATGGATTATCCAAAGAAAATGAAGAGGCGTTTAAAAAGTTTAGAGTATATTATAATAAAACAAAAGATCCAATAGATTTATATACTTTATCTTGTTATTCATTTAATTATCAATTTAGATTTAATAATGATAAAGAATATAATAATCCATTTGGAAGAAATAGAAGTCAATTTTCAGACAACATGAGGAATAACCTTATATTATTTACTCAAAAGCTAAAAGATATGAACATTGAATTTTCGTCAGAGCAATTTGATAAATTGAATTTGCAAGATTTAAATAATAATGACTTTGTATATTGTGATCCGCCATATCTTATAACAACAGGTTCTTATAATGATGGAAATAGAGGCTTTAAAGATTGGAAAGAAGAAGAAGAATTAAAATTATATAAAGTACTGGACGAGCTAGACAAAAAGAATGTAAGGTTTGCATTATCTAATGTTATAGAGCATAAGGGAAAAGAAAATAAACTACTTAAAGAATGGAGTAAAAAATACAAAGTAATATATTTGACAAGTGATTATTCTAATTCAAGTTATAATACTACAAGAGAAAAAAGTATTGAAGTATTAATTGTAAATTATTAGGAGGTAACAAAGTTGATAGAATTAAGAAAAATGGGAAATCAGAATTTTAGAACTTTCGGCTGGGTACAAGATCCAAGTGATTTTGAATCATTAATTAAAGTTGTATCAATTTTTGATAATAAATCAGAAACACATAAGGAATTAGTAAATGAAAAAATTGATAGACTAATTGAAGAAAGAGATGGAAAAAGTCACTTTTTAGAAGTATTAAATAGTATACCATTAAAAATAAAATATGCTGATTTAGTTGGGACTTCTTTTATACCTAGATCTAGTGCTAGATGTAATGGAATAGTACAAGCAACAGTGAAAGGACAAGTAAGAGATTTTATTAGTGATTGGCCTGCAGATAATTTTGTTAGATGGGCGCAAGCACTAGGGTTTATAAAATATAATTATTTTGATGATTCTTTTGAAATTACAGAAGAAGGTTTGAATTTAACAGGTGCAAAAACAATTGAAGAAAAAGAAGACATTTTAATAGATTCTCTTTTAAGCTATCCACCAGCAGTTAGAATATTAAATCTATTATCTGACGGAAAAGTAAAAACCAAATTTGAATTGGGTAAAAATTTAGGTTTTATAGGTGAAGATGGATTTACAAGTATTCCTCAAGATGTTTTAATAATGACATTAGCTACAACTGAAGACACAAAAGAAAGAAACAAATTAAGAACAGATACAGAAGGTTCTTCAGATAAGTATGCTAGAATGATTGCTAAATGGTTATCTAAACTTGGATTATTAGTTCAAGTAGCAAAAGAAGTTGAATTAAATATTGGTGGAAAAAATTATAAAGAGAAAATTGGTCAATCATATATGATTACAGCAAAAGGAATACAATCACTAAATAAGGTAAATGGAAGAAGTAGGCATAAAAGAATTAGTAAAAATATATCATGGGAAATGCTCGCAACAAAAGGAACAGACAGAAATTACATTAGAACAAGGAGAGCATTGATAATAAAAAGCTTAATTGAATGTAAAAGTGGTCTAACTTTAGAAAAAATTAGAGATAGACTTGAAATACAGACAATATCCGAATTATTTACAGTAGTTAAAGATGATATAGATGGTCTTATAAATATAGGCTTAAACATAGAAAAAATAGGAGAAAAATATTATTTTAATGACGAAATAAATGATTTTATCATTCCAATAATTGAGAACAGCGAAAAATCAGAATTTACTCAAGAAAAAGATAATTTAAGAGAAAAACTAGACACATTATCTCATGAATACTTATCTTTAGTAGATTTAGCATTTGATAGTCAACAAAATAGATTATTTGAAATGAAAACGGTTGAATTACTTACTAAAGAATGTAATTACAAAGGAGTTCATTTAGGAGGCTCTAGAAAACCAGATGGAATCATTTATACAGAAAATAGTACTGATAATTATGGAGTTATTATAGATACTAAAGCATATTCTAATGGATATAATTTACCAATATCTCAAGTTGATGAAATGGTTAGATATGTAGAAGAAAACAATAAGAGAGAAAAAGAAAGAAATAGTAATGAGTGGTGGAAAGAATTTGGAGATAATATAAATAAATTTTACTTTTCATTTATTTCTGGAAAATTCATTGGTAATATAGAGGAAAAATTACAAAGAATAACTATATTTACTAATGTATATGGAAATGCAATGACTATAATTACATTACTTTATCTTGCTAACGAAATAAAAGCTAATAGACTAAAGACTATGGAAGTAGTAAAATATTTTGACAATAAAGTTTATTAAGATAAAGAGGGATTTAAATGTTTATATCTAATTTAATAGTAAAAAATTATAAATTATTTAACGATGAATTTAAAATATTAAATTTTAATGTGCCAGATAATATAAAATATGGAACAGGATTAACAACTATAGTAGGAGAAAACGGGTGTGGTAAAACTACTATATTAGATGCAATAGCTAGTAGTTTACTAGAGTATAAAGCAGAAAGTTTTGATATTTCAGATATGAACGATTCAAATAAAGAAACTGAAATAACAATTGAAACAAAAGATACTTTTAATGTTAAAAGTGTTTTTCCAAATTCAAGTTTTGATGCAAAGGGATTTAAGTTTATAGGAAAAACAAGAGAAAAGTCGAATCAAAATAAATTGCTGTCACTTATAATGACTGATCAATTATATATAAGTACAGATGATGAGAAACCTAAACCAGGATCGCCAGATTTAAGAATGAAAGTCACTAATTCTTTTGGAACAAGAAGATTTAATGAATTAGATGTATTATATTTAGATAAAAACAGATTGTATCAGACTAGAGCTGGTACATATAATGATACAAGATTTGATAGAATAATGGATGATTTTAATTTTCAATATTATAAAAATCAAGATAGTGTAGAAAATCTTAATACTATGCTAAATGAAAAAATAAAGAAAGAATTATCAAATAAAAACTTAGAAAAAGCAATTAATAAATTTAAAGAAATAAGTGGGCATAGTCTTAAATTAGATTTTATTGATAATTATTTACCTTTTAAAAAAGCTAATCTCGTAGTTGAAACACCATCAAATATGCAAATTGACTTAGCCTCTTTAGGCTCAGGATATGAAATGATGTTTTCTTTAATATATTCATTTTATATGTCGAAACAAAGTGGCAAAAAACTTATAATATTAATTGATGAACCAGAATTACATTTACATCCTAGATTACAAGAAAAGTTTGTCGATTTTATATTGGAGATATCCAAAGATTCTCAAGTTATACTAACAACTCATTCACCACTATTAATTAAGCAGTTAGCTTATAATGAAAATGTAAAGAATATAGTTTTGAAAAAGGATAAAGATGTAAAAGAATTTGATGAAAGAAAACTGTCGTATATATCAAGTAATGAAACTAATTATTTAGCATTTGATTTACCTTCTGAGGAATATCATAATGAGTTATATGAATCCCTAATGGAAAAATATAGTACAAGTAATGGAATAAAGAGATTTGATAATGAATTTTTTATACAACAGAAAAAAGAGGACAAAATATATCCGTGGGAAAAACAGCCTAATCAAGTTAGTATACACACTTTTATAAGGAATCAGATACATCATAGGAAAGATAATCGGGGTTGCTAAAATAGATGATTTAAGAAAATCTATTGAAGTAATGAGATCATATTTATAAATTTTAAATTGCAAATACTTGAATTTTCCTTTTAGTTAGTATATACTAAAAACATAATAACGAATGTAAACATTGTTTGCATTTTGTTTGCAAAAAATTAGAAAGCATAATAAAAATGATACTAATAATACAATTAATATAAATGACAAAAATACTTGATATTATTAGTATAAATAGATACAAATAGTATTGATAATATAATTAGTAATTCGCCATGTGGTTCTGGTAAGAAATACAAGAACTGTTGTGGTAAATAAGCCTGCGAACTCGCATAAAATAAGGATAAAACGTATATTGAAATATAATTTTTAAATTGAATACAAAACGTATCTAAAAAATAGAAAATTTTAATTTATTATTAATTCAATTGAAAAATTTGCAATTTTGAATAAAATATAGTATAATTTACTCATTCACAAAGCCATTGCGAGGAAGAGTAAAAAAATATAAAGCATTTTAGAGAACTCTGTTAGGTGAAAAAGAGGATGTAAGTATTTTTTGAACATGGCCCTCAAGGCGAATGACTGAAATACTCTTAGTAGGTCATTACGGGAATGCCCGTTATAGCAGATACCTATAACTATGCAAAAGACATAAGTGGGTTAGTGAGTTTAATGCAGTAATGTATTAATAAATAAGAGTGGTAACGTGAATATATTCACCTCTTAGGGACAATATTGTTTCTAAGAGGTTTTTTATTTAAAGAAAGAGGGAGATAATATGAATATTATAATTGGAATTAGTTGGCCTTTTGCTAATGGAGAATTGCATATAGGTCATGCAGCAAGTAGTTTACCAGGAGATGTTATATCTAGATACCATAGACTTAAAGGAGATAAAGTTATATTAGTATCTGGTACTGATTGTCATGGAACACCAATTGAGGTAAAAGCATTACAAGAAAATAAAAGTTCAAAAGAAATAGTAGATGATTGCCATGTTTCATTTTCTAAAGATTTTAAAGACTTTGGTATAAGTTTTGACTTATACAATAGAACAGATGATCCTTATCATAAAGAGTTTGTTCAGGAACAATTTGTTAAATACTACAACAATGGGTACTTAGAGGAGAAGGAGGAAGAACAATTATATTGTGATAATTGTAAATTATTTTTAGCAGATCGCTATATTATAGGTATATGCCCTAAATGTGGTGCTGAAATAAAAGGTGATGAATGTGAAAAATGTGGAAGTTTACTTACAATCGATGAAGTAAAAGAAACTAAATGTGCTATATGTGGTAATAAGGCATCATATAAGAAAAATAGAAATTTATATTTTAAACTTTCAATCTTTCAAGACAATATAAAAGAATTATTAGATTCTAAAAGAAATGATTGGAGAGGAAATGCTGTTAATTTCACTGAAAGATATCTTAAAGAAGGAATACCTGATAGATGTGCATCTCGTACATTAAACTATGGTATTGATATTCCAATAGATGGATTTAAAGATAAAAAGCTATATGGTTGGTTTGAAAATGTATGGGGATATGTAACTGCTAGTAAAAAATATGCTGAAGAAAATAAATTAAATTGGGAAGACTTTTGGAAAGGGAATGATAGCAAAATATATTTAGTTCATGCAAAAGATAATATTCCATTTCATACAGTTATATTTCCATCATTATTACTAGCAACCAATGATAATTATAGATTGCCTGATAAAATAGTGTCAGATGAATATATAACTATTGAAGGAGAAAAATTATCCAAGAGTAAAGGTAACTATATTACATTAAGACATTTATTAGATAATTATCCAGTAGATGCTATTAGATATTATTTTAGTATTAATAATCCTGAAACAAGAGATTTCAATTTCACTTATGAAGGTTTTATCAATTCTATTAATGGAGAGTTACTTGGTAAATGGGGTAACTTTGTTAATAGAACTCTTCAATTCATTAACAAATCATTTAATGGTAAATTAAATAGTAGTAATATTGATTCAACAATTGAAGCTAAGTTAAAAGATTTATATATTACTGTTGGTAATGATATTGATAATGGAGATACAAAAGATGGTCTAGCTAAAATATTTGATTTTATAAATTACTCAAATAAATACTTTGATGAAAATAAACCATGGAAATTAGCTAAAGAAGATGTAATCAAATGTGAAGATATTTTATATAATTGTTGTAATATTATATTTAATATAAATAATTTACTTAAACCATACTTTGTAGAAACAACAAAAAAGGTAGAAGAATATTTAAATAGCAATATTAGCAGCTGGAATTATCAAAAATTAGAAAAGGTTGAATTATCAGAAGAAATAAATCCATTATTTATCAGATATGATAAAAAAGTAATTGATCAAGAAAGAGAACTTCTAAATAAAAATTAAGATTATTTAAAAATTGTAAAAAATTAAAATTAAATTTTTTTAGATAAGTTTTTAGATAAGTTCTGCTAGGTTTGCCGAGTGCTACAAAGTGCTCCCGGAAGATACCAAGTGCCGAATTAACGAGCCAAGTGCTCAGAAAAGCTCTCAAAATTCCTAATACAATGTCCATGTGGGTCTGGTAAGAAGTACAAACAATGCTGTGGTAAATAGCCTCACAAGCCTTTACAAAATAAGGAATTGTCAAAAATAGAAAAAACGATAAATTTGTCTACAGATGACAATTTGTTCACGACTTGTCCACATAGCATAAATAATGTGGACAGAATCGAGGAAACCTCATAAAAATCAATAAAAAATCTACGTGGACAATTATTGTGGACATAGTTATATAAAATGTCAGCATTCGAAATGCTGGCATTTTCCCATTTCATTAAGTTTTATAATGAAGGAGAGATAACTATGGTAAGCATAAGAAAACGTGGAAAGGTATATGAATACCGATTTGAAATTGCTTTAACTAACATTGGCACAATATCTTATGAAGTATTAGAAGGATTAAATTATCGTGCTGCAAGACTGGCACAGATTCCTGACGAACAATATCGTGAAATGTTTAGAAAATATGCTTCTAGTAAAACAAAAACACCACAAGAAGCCGAAATGCTATTAGATAGAATTGATGAAACAAAGATAAGATTTAAGACGAGCTCAATTCTAACAAAGAACTCAACAAATGGGTTTGGGTCAAAAGCAAGTTCCAAATCTTAATGATATATTTCGACAACAAATTAAGCAACAACAAATGGAAGAAGAAGAAATGGAACATGGTATGTCAATGTAATTAAGGAGGAAAAAATGAAAGAGTTTAAATTAAAGGAAAATGAAATTAAAGAACTTACAACAGTTAAAGGTGGTTGTATAGCATCAGATAGAATTACTGTTGATGGACAAAAAGTCGGTTATATGTATAGAGAAAACCCTACTAACGAAGCAGATAGTGGGTGGAGGTTTTTCTCTGGCGATGAAAATGATGAATATACAAATAATCCTGATAATTTTAATATGCTTCAATTAAATACAATCTGTAATTATGATGCAGATATTATTCCATATCTCGAAAAAGCAGTTGGAACTAAATTAGCAAGAGATGTTAATGGAACTTTCATAGAAGAATAATTTCATTTAAGTTCAAATTTTTTAACATAGTTGCTGATAATAGGTTTTCTGTGATTTAAATAATTTAAAACATTAGTTTTGATGTTAATAATTCTAGATAAATTATCTAGGATTTTTTCTTGTTCTTTATCAGTAATATTTTTATAATTTGAATATTTTTTATAAATATTTGGACTAACTCCCATATTCTTTTTAAACACTTCCGAAAAGTATTCTAATGAATTAAAGCCATTTTTAAAAGCAATACTTAATATATAATTATCATCTTTAAAATACTTCAAACTATTATATATTCTCGTTGTATTGATATATTCATGTATAGATATATTTAGTTCTTTCTTAAATCTTCTCATTATGTATGATTTATCAAAGTAAAATAACAAGCTTAACTCATCAATAGTTATTTCTTTATTTATGTTATTATTTAAATACTCAATTATGTTACAAACTAAATCGTTGGAAAACATAGTATCACCCACTCTTTTTTAGTAGTATACCACACTTTTACATAAAAGTCATTTTTGTTTAAGCCTGTCAAAAATGTAAATGCTATAATGTTATTGAAAGGGAGTGATATGCATGGCATATTCAAGATGGGCAACAGTTGAAGAATTAAAATCTAAACTAACCCCAGTCAGTTATGATTCTGAAATTAAAAAATCAGGAATACCAATGATGTATGATGAAAATAATCTTTATATTAAAGATGATGAAGCTCATACTCTGGTTATTGGTTCAACAGGTAGTGGTAAGACTCAATCAACAATGTTACCACAATTAAGACTTGCAGTTAAAGCACAAGAGTCATTTATAGTTCATGATGTAAAAGGAGAAATTTATGATATTTTATCAGGAGAACTAAAAAAACAAAATTACAATACTATTGTAATCAATTTAGATAATCCTACTCTTGGTAATAATTATAATCCATTAAGTTTACCTTATGAATTATATAAGAATGGTCAAAAGGACAAAGCAATAGAATTATTAGAGAATGTTGGTTACTATTTCTGTTGTAATGAAACATTTAATGCTAGTATTGATCCATTTTGGAACAATTCTGCGACATCATTATTCATAGGACTTGCACTATATCTATTTGACAATGCAAAGGAAGAAGAAGTAAATATTAGTAGTTTATTAAATCTAGTATCAGAATTTGATAAATTATCAGAAGAAGTTAAAAAATATGATAAGACTTCTCCAACATACATTAATCTTTCTAATATTATATTAGCACCAAATGAAACAAAAGGTAGTATTCTATCAGTATTTATACAAAATATGAGATTATTTGTATCAAGAGAAACATTATTAAAAATGTTATCTTCATCTAACTTTGATATGACAAATATTCAAAAAGATAAAACTGCATTATTTATTATAAGTAATAATAAGTCAACTTCTAGAAGATTAATTCCTTTAATAATTGAAGAATGTTATTATGCTGCAACAAATACTAATGATAAAACTCGTAGATTAAATGTCGTAATTGATGATTTCGAAAACTTAATTCCAATTAAGGATTTCAACAATATGCTTACACTTGCAAGAAGTTTTAATATTAAATTTAGTATATTTATAAGAAGTATATTAGAGTTAAGAAATACTTATGGTGCAGAGGGAACTGAAATATTAAAAATGGTGTTTGGAAATATTGTTTATTTATTAGCGAATGATACTGAAACATTAGAAGATATTTCAAAGCTATGTGGAAATCAACAAACTGAAAAAGGAATTGAACCACTAATTACTGTTGAAGATTTAAAATTATTAAATAATTTTGAAGCAGTTATTCTAATTCCTAGAATTAACCCTATCAAATCTAAATTATTACCTGATTATCAAATTGATTGGAAATTTAGTGATGAAAAGGTTGCGCTAAAAGAAATTGAAAATAAAGAAGTTAAGACATTTAATATAAAATAATGACAACAATTAAGGGGAAAAATCCCTTTTTTTTAATGTTAATATAAAATTTTAATAAGGAAATATGATCTAATGGTATTAGATAAAGATATGTTAATATCTAGGTGGATTGATAATATGTTTAATATAGATTATATAAAGGCAATTATTTTAAAATTTTTAAGAACATCAAATAAGAATGTGAAGATTATATGAGAAAAAAGAACTCTACTAAACATGAATATCTATTATGTTCTGGAAATCGTGATGGCTATGATGATTGTATAAATAAGTCTTCAATTAGATATGATGAACTTGCAAATCTAGTATTAGATGCAATTAATAAGAAGATTCAAAAGTTTTATGATGAAAATGAATTAGAAAATTTAGATTCAAAAAAGAAAGAAAATAGATTTAATAAAAAAATTATATCTTTAGAAAAACAACGAGATGATATTAATAATAAAATTTCTAAAACAAGAAATTATTTAAGAAATTTTTACGAAGATAAAGTTAATGGTGTTGTTACCCCAGAACAATTTAAAGATTTAATGGCAAACTATAATAAAGATGAAGATACTTTTAATGACCAAATTAAATCCATTACTAATGAAATTGCTTATTATAAAATGAAAGAAGAATCTTCAAAAAATAATAAAGAGATATTTAGCAAATATCAAAAATTAGAAGAATTAAACAGAGTTATTGTTGATGAATTTATAGATAAAATCTATATCGGAAAGTTAAATGAAGAAACCAAAAGTAGAGATATACAAATTAAATGGAATTTTGAATAGAGAAATACTCTCTATTCTGATTCCAAATACATAGTAAAGGAGGCAAAAATATATGAAGAATGAAATTGTATTATTTGAAGATCAAGATATAAAACTAGAAGTAAATATGAAAGATGAAACAGTATGGCTATCCCAACAACAAATGGCTGAATTATTTGATTCATCAAGAACAAATATAATTGAGCATATAAACAATATATATTCTGATGGAGAACTTGATAAAATTTCAACCTGTCAGAATTTCCGACAAGTTCGAAAAGAAGGCAAAAGAGATGTAGCCAGAAATATACCATTTTACAATCTTGATATGATTATTTCAGTTGGATATCGAGTTAATAGTAAACGAGGCATTATTTTTAGAAAATGGGCAAATAAAGTATTAAAAGATTATCTATTAAAAGGATATGTAGTTAATCAAAAAAGATTAGAATATCTTGAAAAGACAATTAAATTAATAGATATTGCAGGAAGAATTGATACTGAATTAAAAGGTACTGAAGCTCAAGAGATAATCAAAGTAATAAATAACTACTCAAATGCTTTAAATTTACTTGATGACTATGACCATAAAAGAATAACTAAACCTAACGGAACTAAAAATAATAAACAAGTTACTTATGAAGATTGTATGAATATAGTTGGTAAACTTAAATTCAATAGTGATAGCGATTTATTTGCACTAGAAAGAAATGAAGGTTTAAAAGCAATCATAGGCACTATATATCAATCTTTTGATGGTAATGACTTATATCCTACTATTGAAGAAAAAGCAGCCAATTTCTTATATTTAATTACGAAAAACCATACTTTCATTGATGGTAATAAAAGAATAGCTGCTACACTATTTATATATTTCCTAGAATTCTATAATATTCTTTATAATGAAAATGGACAAGTTATTGATAATAATACACTTGTTGCAATTACACTACTTATAGCCCAATCTAATCCTAAGGAAAAGGAAATACTAATTGATTTAGTAATGAACTTCTTAAATAATGAATAATGAATTAGCAAAACAATTAAAGAATATGACACCAGATGATTTTTACAAAATAATCAATAGTGATGGTAATAATAAAATAAAAGATTGGCTTGCTAAATTAGGCAGTGAAAGAATTGATGGAATGTTCGATCCATCACTCGGTTTAGAAAGAGCAATAAATTGTTGGAGAATGATGGGATATTCAGAACAATGGATTAGAAATAAATTAATTGAAATAGTTGATAAAACTAGTAAACAATAACTCAAAAATGAAAAAAATATAGGTTGTATCAGGACACACTCTGCAAACCTATATAAAATAAGACTTTCTTAAAATAAATTTAAAATTTGTAAAACTAAAAAGTTAAACTTTTATAAAATATGTTTCCAAAAGGTTAAAAAATAGGCTTGAATCAGGTAGCCAGCAAACCCTTATAAATAAAGGAAATAATGAAAAAATGTCTTCACTGCATTCAAAGAGTTGCATTAATCAGAACACTTGCTATTTCCCCAGATATTCTTCTATTAGATGAACCTTTCTCAGCCTTAGATTATCAAACAAGATTAGCAGTATCAGACGATGTATATAGAATTATAAAAAAAGAAAAAAAGACAGTTATTATGGTAACCCATGATCTAGCCGAAGCAATCTCAATGGCAGAACGTATCATTGTCCTAACTAAAAGACCAGCAGAAATAAAAAAAATATTTAAAATAAACCTAACAGATGCGAAAACACCAATAGAAAACCGCAAATGTAAAGAATTTCCAATATACTATCAAGAAATATGGAAAGAAATTGATCACCATGTATAGCAAAGAACATAAAGAATACATAAAAAAAATAAAAATAAACAAAATACTAATATTTTTAGTCCAAATAACAATAATTATCGGTCTCACAATTATATGGCAATTTCTTGCCGATAAACAAATAATAAATACATTTATCACATCAAGCCCAAAAGAAGTGATAAAAACAATAATTAATCTATATAATCAAAATAATATCTTTAATCACATATATATAACCATCTATGAAACATTTATAAGTTTTATCTTAGGAACAATTATTGGTACCCTCATTGCCATAATTCTATGGTGGAATAAATTTATAGCCAAAGTTATGGATCCATACTTAACCATTTTAAATAGTCTACCCAAAGTAGCTCTTGGACCAATAATTATAATATGGGCAGGTGCCAGCATAAATTCCATAATTATCATGGCATTACTAATATCTGTAATTGTCACCACCATTACTGTATATAATGGATTTTCAAATACTGATATAAACAAAATAAACCTATTAAAATCTTTTAAAGCAAACAAGTTTCAAATATTAAAAATGGTAATCTTACCAAGCAATTATCCCACTATAATTAGTTCGTTAAAAATTAACGTTAGTATGTCTTTAATCGGCGTTATAATGGGAGAATTTCTAGTATCAAAAGAAGGAATCGGCTACCTAATAATGTATGGTTCACAAGTTTTTAATCTAAATCTTGTTATAACCGGCATAATTATTCTAGCTGTTGTTTCCTACATAATGTATATGATTGTAAGCTACATAGAAAAAATACTAATCAGAAAATAAATTGATTAGTATTTTTATTTGCAAATAAAATATTACTATACACCTTTACAATTACACATTGATAAATAAAATATCCATGCTATAATAATAACTGAAATGGAGGATATATGAAAAATAAAGCTTTTAAAGGTTTTATAAATGGTGTTGCATTTACAAGTACAGCCCTTTTACTAATATCACTTGGAAAATACAAAATAGAAAAAGATAGCGACGAAAAACCATTTACTAAAATAATTAAAAACATCGATGAAGATAACAGTACCTTAGAAGAAATCGCTGATTACACTGAAATAATCATCAATGACTTTATTCATAATAATGAAACCACATACATTAAAAAAAGACATACAGAATATGAAGAATATTTATCCAACAAACAAACTTTTAAAGATGAAACACAACTACTATCATTTTTTAAAAAGTTAGAAAAACATCTTATTGAATATTATAAAAATAATATTGACGAAGAAATCAAAAAAGAACAAGAATACATTCAAAAAATACCAATATCATTTATAATTTCAAAACAAAAAATAGGTAATTACACCTATGAAAGTTTATCTAACGAAAGCAAACAAAGCATTCTAAATATAGCAAACAATTTTCTCTATATAAAAGAAAATGGCTATCCAAAAGAAGAAGAAAACATCAAAGAATACCAAAAACAGCTAAAAAAGACTATAAAATATTTCCTACATCAAAATTAAAAAATATATCTTAACTAAAGATATATTTTTCTTTTATCAATTTAAATAATTTAAAGGATCAACAACAACATTTTCATTAGCAAGTTCTTCCTTAAATTCCTCCTTAAATATAACTAATTCTTTCTTAATAACATCAGGATATACTGCCTTAGTAAACCTAATCGCATCATATATATTTTTAAAAGTCACCTTATTAGAATTTTCAAATAAAGCATTGCTAAACGCTTGTCTTAATATAGTTAAGCAAATATCAGGATATCTAGATGATATCTCATATACCCTCTTATACTCACTAGTCATATTAACGATAAATTTAAATAACTTCTCTTTTTGGAAATCAGTATAATCCAAAACAGCTCCTGTTTGTTTTTCCAACTTAGGCAAAGTCTGCATTAATATCTTAACACACATCTCTTGTGTTGGCTCTTCAACATCAATTCTTTCAAACCTTCTAACAAAAGCCTTATCCCTCAAAATATATGTTTCATATTCATAAGTAGTAGTAGCACCTATCATCTTAATAGTACCTCTACTTAGACCTTCCTTAAACATATTAGCCAAATCCAAAGCTCCTTGAGCATCATTACCTATTAAAGTATGAATTTCATCGATAAACAGAATAATTTTATCCATACTTTGTAATTCCTTAATTAATTTTAAAACCCTATTTTCACCATTATCATTACCTAATAATGCCGTAGTATTAACTCTAAAAATACGATATCCCTTTAACAAGTTAGGTACATTATCATATTGAATATTATAAGCTAGCCCCTCAACAATAGCCGTTTTACCAATACCAGGTTTACCAACCAAAACAGCTGATTTTTCAGGCGTTAACAAAACTAACATCAACTTCTTCAATTCTTCTTCCCTAGCAATAGCTGGATTTGTAATATAATTAACAGCCGTTAATTCATCAGCATACCTTTTTAGCATTGATCCTTCTTGTAATTCATTCATAAACATTACCTCCCAAATATTAACAACATTAACCAAAGACCAGCAGTCATAATAATACCGACCAAAAACAAAGCATCCACTATTCCACCTTTTGTTCTTTTAGAATAATCATAAACTACCCTATACTTACCCTTACCATTCTCACTCATAAAAATCACCGACCTAATATAACTGATTAATCTTTTGAATTACCTCTTCATCTTTAATATTTACCAAAATATCATTAAGCAATCTCTTTTTTTGCCACAATTTTAATTTATCTTCATAGAACAATAACTTTTCCATAGTAGCATTTATATTCTTATAAACTGCATTCCTACTAACCTTATAATTAGTAGCTATCTCTGACAAAGTATAATTATTGAAATAATAATCTTCAAAATACTTTCTTTGAACATCCGTAAATAATTCACCATAATAGTCATATAAAACTATCATATAATCAAATTTATCCATTATCTCGTCTTAATTATTGTATAAATAACTCCAAAAACAACTAATATTATCCCAGCAATAAAGAACATAAATGCCATCGTCTTTTTATCAGTATCATCCTTATTCATATACCACAATCCAAAAAAACAAAGTGCTAACATTGTACAAGCCGCTGGTACAAAAATATAATTTATAAAAGCTGCAATTATTAACCCTAAAGCAATAACACCAGTTACAATACAAAATATCCTTTCTACCTTTTTAATCTTTTCATTTTGCATATTTTCAACCCTTTCTATACTAAATCTTTAAATAAACCATAAATATATTTTTCAATATCAAAAGTCTCTAAGTCACTTTCTTTTTCTCCAAGACCAACAAACTTTACTGGTATACCTATCTCTTCTTTAATAGCAAGTACAATTCCACCCTTAGCAGTACCATCCAATTTTGTTAAAACAATTCCTGTAATATCCGTTATTTCTTTAAAAGCCTTAGCTTGAGAAATACCATTTTGACCTGTTGTTGCATCGATTACCAACAAAGTCTCCTGAGGTGCATTGGCAATCTTACTTTTAATAACCTTATTAATTTTAGAAAGTTCTTGCATCAAATTAACTTTATTTTGTAATCTTCCAGCTGTATCAATAAGCACCACATCATATTTATCATTAATAGCTTCCTCTAATCCATCATAAATAACACTAGCAGGCTCAGCATTCTGCTTAGAAACTACTCTAACGTTACTTCTTTCACCCCAAGCCATAATTTGCTCAACTGCTCCAGCCCTAAAAGTATCACCTGCAATCAACATGACTTTTTTACCTTCATTTTTTAACTTAGAAGCAATTTTTCCAATAGTAGTAGTCTTACCAACACCATTGACGCCAACAAACAATAAAACTGTAACTCCAGACTCTTCATAATGTATTTTACTATCGATTATCCCCTCATCAACATACATTACAAAAAGTTCATCGACAATTATTTCTTTTAAAGTCTCGCTGTCTTTAATATTCTCCCTCTTAACTCTATCTTTTAACAAATCAACAAATTTCAAAACAGTATTAACACCAATATCAGCCATAATTAGAATATTTTCTAATTCTTCAAAATAATCATCATTTACAAATTTATATTTCTTACTTAAATTAGAAAGTTTAGAAACAAATTCTCCCCTCGTCTTTTTTAAACCCTCATCATAAGTTCCAAGCGAAATATCCTTATTTCCAAAAAATGTCTTTATTTTACTAAATAATCCCATACCCCACTCCTATCTATTAACAATTATATCAAATTTTTATAATTAAATTAATCATTATATAAACTATCAGTAGCCTTAGCATTAAGATATAAATCAGCTACTATACCTTTTTTATAAGCATAATAAGCAGCAGCACCAATCATCGCCGCGTTATCCGTACAGTATTTAATTCTTGGAATAGAAAGTTTTATATTCTTATCTTTAATAAGTTCAACCATTTTACTCCTAAGTCCATTATTAGCTGCTACACCACCAGCAATAACCAAATTTTTAACATTATATTCTGCTATAGCTTTCATCGTTTTTTTTGTAATAACGGTTACAACCCTTTTTTGAAAACTAAAAGCCATATCAGCAATTCTAATTTCACATCCTCTTTGTTTTTCATTATGTACCAAATTAACAACAGCGCTCTTTAAACCACTGAAACTAAAATTATAGCTACTATCATCAAGGGGATATGGCAAATTATAAGTATCATCGCCTTGCATTGCCAATTTATCAATAAGTGGTCCCCCAGGATAAGATAGACCTAATACCTTAGCCACTTTATCATACGCTTCGCCTACAGCATCATCTAAAGTAGAACCAATTCTTTCAAAAGAATAATCTTCCTTCATATATATTAAATCAGTATGACCACCACTCACAACCAATGCAATCAACGGAAATTTTAATCTTTCCTCTAAATTATTAGCATATATATGACCAGCTATATGATGCACAGGAACTAAAGGTTTATGATAAAGCATAGCCAAAGTCTTAGCAGCCTGTAACCCAATCAAAAGAGAACCGATTAAACCAGGACCATAAGTAACCCCGATTATATCAATATCATCCATTGTCATATTAGCCTTATTTAAAACTTCATCCAAAACAATAGTAATACTCTCAACATGACTTCTACTAGCAACCTCTGGAACCACTCCTCCATAAGTTTTATGAATATCAATTTGTGATAACACCACAGTAGCTACTTCTTCTACTCCATTTTTAACAATACTCATACTTGTTTCATCACAAGAAGATTCTATCGCCAAACAATATATATCCTTCATTTACATCACCTGTTTTTCCATTAAAATACCATCCTCATCGCCATAATAATTATGTCTAAGAGCCACTTCTCTAAATCCAAATTTTTTATATAAAGATCTAGCTACTTCATTACTAATTCTTACCTCTAAAGTAATATTAACAACATGATTGTCAATCGCCACACTAATCAAATACGCCATTAACCTTGTACCAATGCCTTGATTACGATAATTAACATCAACAAAAATATCTTGAATTTCCATTCTATCATACATAAGCAAATAATCAAGTTTTCCACACTCAACATTATCAACCAAATATATAGCTCTATTTAAAAAAGGATTATCACCATCAACATTAACTTCATTTATCATTATGATCACATACCGCTTGAGGTAATTTCAAATAATTGCTTTTAAGATTATGCGCATCAATTTCTTCTTCACCCATATAATAATTAACTATATTTAAAACATCATAAGAAACTTTATCAACAATATAACCATTAATATTTAATTCAGAATTAGAAACTAAACATACATCATCATACTTAAGCAACAAATCGTTAATTTCCTTTATATTGGCAAAATGTTCTGGAATAATTTCATTATAATAACTATCATAAAACCCAATATAATAATTATCGTTTCTAGCATCTATAATAGACATAATATAATCACCGCTTGATGATAATGCCAAAGCCTTGAGTGAAGATACTGGAATTATACTCTTATTTAAACAATAACCTAAAATCTTAGCTACTGTAAGCCCAATCCTAATTCCTGTAAAAGAACCTGGCCCATTAACACCCATTATTTTATCAATATCAGAAAAATCAACACCAGCTTCATTCACAATTTTTTCCAAATAAGGAACAACATATACAGAATGCATATTAGGAATACTATCACAAATACTAGCTAAAATTTCATCATCTTTACAAACAGCAATAGATACATCACTATTAGATGTATCTATAAATAAACTAATCATAAAGCTGCCTCGCATAATTGTTCATATTTTTCCCCATGAGGAATAAAAATCAACACCCTAGTATTTTCATCAACAATCTTAATTTTAACATCAAGCCTTTCTTTAGGCAAATATTCCTTAATCATATCAGCCCATTCAATCACTACTATTCCCCCTTTAGTAAAATATTCCTCTAATCCTAAATTATCGATATTATTTTCAACCCTATACAAATCCATATGATATAAAGGCAATTCCCCTTCATATTCTTTAACTATATTAAAAGTAGGAGAAGTTACACTATCTATTCCCATAGCGTGTGCTAAACCTTTAGTAAAAACAGTCTTTCCACTACCTAAATCACCATTCAAAGTAATAATCATATTAGGAAACTTCTCAGACTCAATATTTTGTGCAATTGCCAAAGTCTCCTCTTCACTATAAGTCGTAACTTTATATTCATTCATTTTCTATTCACCTCGTAATTCTATTATAACAAAAAAAAGATATCTAATACAATATCTTTTTAAAGAAAAAAGAAAAAAGCTTATTAAGCATCAGTCCAGCATTGCATAAAACCGCCTTGACCCTCAGGTACATCTACACCTTCAGCAGTTTCTGAAAAAATACTAAATACAAAAGTCACAAGAGTCACAACAAAGAAAATAGCTACCGCAGAAATTGCTCTTTTAACTAGCATTTGTTGATTTTTCTTAATTTCATCTTCCTTACCAGCTACTACTGCTTTCCCTAAATCAAGCATACCTAAAATAATTAAAATAATAGGAATACCAATTTGAATAATAGGAATAATTCCGTTTTTAATAAACTTTATAACCGGCATAAGTCCAGTACAATCAACATCTAAAAAATACATAAAATCCTCCTCACATTCATACTTTAATATTACACTATATACTAAAAAAAGTCAATATTTATTGATCTTTTTTACAATTAAAACTTAAATAAACCAAATATCTTACCCTTATTTTCGTTAACTTCTTTTACCTGTTTAACAAAACCAAGCTTTGATAAAAATGGATTTATATAATTTTCATTGTTCTTTCTCTCATCTAGTGGCGGCATATTGTAAAATACCTTCGTATTTGCTTCATATTCAAAATCAAGAACATCTTTAGAAGTAAGCAAACTCTTATTAAGAACTATCTTCTTGCCAGCCATCTTATTAAATACTCCTCTGTTAACCATTAATAGTTTATTTAATTTTATAACAGAAGGTTCAAGCAAATAAAGTACATCATTACATACATCTTCACTCTCGTAACTATTTAAATCAACAAGAATAATGTCCACATCCTTATACTTCATAAGCATTTTAGGTAAATCTGCAGAAGTAGTAGATACCATATTAGGATCATTAAAATAAATAAAATCCCTCTTATCTACTTCTAGTGCTACAACATTATAATAACTATCAAGTTGTTTTTTCAATATATATATAAAAGTTGTAGCTCCAGCATGATCTGTTAAATTTTTAATCCCTAAAATACGCATATTTTTAGTAATAATTCTATCATTAATTTGCTCTGTTAAATTTTCAAGCTGATGAATATGTGCCACATCACGATAACTATTAGGATGATTAAATAAATACATTATACCTTCCTTATTTCTAGTAAAGTTATATATACCCATACTAATCAACCTAGATAAATACAATGCCGATTCACTTTCTGCCGAATCATCCAAAAGTAATATCACCTTATCCATATCTAAATTAACAGATAACTTTTGAATATTCTTTAAATCTTTATAATCTTTTATTGCCGTAATATCCAGAATCATTCTTTGAAAGAAAAAATTAGAAAAAGAATCTATAATCTCATCTACAGTAAATTCACCCTCGATGGATTTAATAACATCGATTTCCAAAGTTTTAAGCATATCACTATACTTATTTGCTATTATAACATTCATAAAATCCCTCTTTCTAATTATTCGTTACAAGTCTGGTTTCTCCAGATATCGGTATAGAAATGTTCAAACCAAAGAAAGGTAACTCAAATTTCATATACGTAGTAACCATATAGTACGTTCCTCTATTAGCATCACTATACATTTGTTTAATACAATACGCCCTATTATATTGCCCATTAAGACATTCTTGCCCAGACAAATCTTGAGGATCTAAGGCTGGATTATATCCAATACCATTAATATAATTATTAATCGTATTATAAGCTTCCTCAGAAACACCCTCGTATTGTTCTATTACATTAATAATATAATTTTTAACTTTAAAAGCTTTAGCATAATTAAGAGCAACAGCCATAAAAGCAACATATATACCCAAAAATATTAACATCACTTTTATCAAAAATGCTCCACCAAACGCATCTCTCATTTAAATCACCCTGCTTTAAAATTTTATTGACAACCTTGTCCTTCTACCCAAGTTTGTCCTGCTGGACATGTAGTATTAGCACCAGTACCAAATGAATTTTGTATCCAATTAGTAATAGGATCCCACATTAAAGCTAAAATACCACCTATAACAGCTATTGCAACTATAGTTACAACTGTCATATTTAATTCACCTGTAGCTTCCTTCATTTATAATAACCTCCCTTCCAATACAATTAATATATCTCAAAATTTATGCTTTCATCATCATAAATATTGAAATCAAAAGTAATAACATCGTACCAAAACCTGTACATACTAACATTGTCATTGTTTTCTTTTCCATTTTATCTAATCTTGATTTATATTTTTGTTCCCTTGACTTATTTTGTAAATTACTTATTGTTTTTGAAAAAGTAATTAATTGTTCGTGTTTATTTTCTTGAGCACCAAGTCCCAATCTATATAAAAGCCTCATCATTCTCATTGAATCCCTAACAGGATATTCTATCGCAAAATCCATATAAGGATTAATTGAAGAATCACCTGCTTCTATTTTATTAACAAGTTTTCTAAGACCTGGTTTAAAAACTTCAGGAGCATCATCAATAGATTTTGCAAGTGCAACCGGTACAGTATAATGATGTATTAATATTTCTAAACTCTTTAAATAATAAGGCAAAGTCATATTAATCTCGTGCAAATGAGTTTTATAATATTTCTTTAACTTATTATAATCAGATTTATATACCAAATATCCAACTATCAATGCTGCTAAAACATTAATAAAACTTAATTTTGATAAAAAGATAAATATAAGTAATAATATAACTAACAAAGCATTTCTAATCCTTTTCATAAAAGCTTTTTCCGGATCAACTTTATCACCATATTTAGCTTTAAGCAAAAATTCATAGTCATCTTCTTTCAAGAAATTAAAATACTGCTTATTATCATTAATAAACTTATTTGTACTCAACTTCTTATTATATTCTAACACAAAATATAAAATTAATCCAACTATCAATATTTCCATTATTCAGCACCTACATTCTCATTATAGTATTTTTCACCCGAAAGAAGGAAATATGTATTGATAACTACTATCAAATTTACAAGTACTCTTACAAACCACATATCAAGCATATTTATATAACTTTCAGTACCTAAAAGCAGCTGTATTAACATAATAAGTGCATATAATATTACACCATACTGAACAAACTGCTTGTGAAAAGACTGCCTGTCCATTCTATCACGATAAACATTTTCAACAAGCATATCGATATCAGATAACATATTTTCAAATGTTTCTGCTGTATCTTTTGCCCCTTCTTTAGTAACTTGTAAAAATAATTGATGCATATTCTTAACAATATAATATGGATACTTATTATCCATATATCTAATGGATTCGTATATATCTCCGTTTTGATAAGATAAACTTATCATCATCTTAACATCAGAAAGCAAAGGTTCTTCTAACACTCCAGATTCAACAACACCTTCCAATGCCTTTACAAAGGCATTAGTAGTTCTAAATTCCATTATAGTATTAGTAGTATACACCTGAACTTGTTCAAATATAAATTCACTATAAATTCTCTTGCAACGTAAATAGGTCAAATATGGAATAACCGATACTGCTAATACAATATATATAATAGTAATAAACAAATTATAATTATATAAATATCCAACCAATCCAGCAATTGTTGCAAATATTATTACTTGCATAGTATATTGTCTTACCGTATATTCTTGCCCTAATTCTTTAGCTTTTTCCCTCATAACTTTAAAAGAATATGGAGCAAATTTCTCATAAGCAACACCAACTTGTTGTACAATAAACTTATACACACTTTCACCCTTATGAGTTCTATACATAAATACAAACAATATAACTACACCTATAATTAAAAATTCCATAAATCACCCACTTTCAACATAAAACTTTTATTCATTATTATCATCAAACACATCTTCTAAGAAATTATCTTCATCATTTGACTCATGTAATACCTCTTTTACCAAAATATCTTTTGGTATTATTATTCCTTGACTTTCTAAATAAGAAATTAAATATTCACTAGGATTATTAATAATCTCTTTACCATCAGGAGTTTTCTTATACAAAGTATTACATTTAGCCTCATTAGTATCACTAGTTACATAAAATTCCACAACTTCAGCAACTTCACGATGAAATCTTTGATATTTTGTACTATAATACCCTTTTATATGTACACCTAACTGGACATACCTATGAATACTTCTCAAAAACTGATCAATTTCCAAATTGGTTTCAAGTAGACTATACATACGACTAGGTATTGAAGATGCTCTATCAGCATGTATTGTAGACAAAATATTGTGACCAGACGATATTGAATTTCTAACGGCCATTACTGCTTCAGCACTACGAACTTCTGACAATAATATCCACCTAGGATTTTGTCTCATACAAGTTACAAGCACATCGGAATAACTGGCTATATTATTAGTCTTCATCGCTACTATATCACGATGAGGAAATATTTTATCCAAATGAAGTTCCAAAGTATCTTCAATTGTGATAATTTTCTCATTATTTTTAGTGTGAGCAGCTAAATATTTAACAAATTCTGTCTTTCCACTACCAGTTTCACCACTTACTAATATATTACAATGACCTTCAACGCACTTTAGTAAAAAGTCATGAATATCTAATCTAATATAATCTTCTTGAATAATTTTATCTTTCTGTAATCTAATTTTAGCAGGCGTTTTTCTAATTAACACCGCAATTCCATTTTTAGCAATTGAATCGTGAACAAAATTCATACGAAGTTCTGCTGATTCAGCGTCCAAAAAAGGATTAGCCATATTAAAACTTTTACCCATAGCATTTGAACACTGAAACGCCAACTTTTCCATAAAAGCATTATTAATCGCTGCACATTCAACCCTAAAAACACCTTTAGATAACGTTTTTAGCCATATTTGACCATTATTGCTATAGGAAATATCCGTTACATCATCATTAACAATTAATTGTTGTAATGGACCAAAATCAATTTGTGAAAAAACATTATCCATAATTATCCCTCTTTACTCTTGATTATTATCAGCATTATTATTATCGCCATTACTAATATTAATATCTTCTAGTTCATATCTTTCGGTTCTTTCAATAATAAATTGAGCTAAAGCTTGACTATCCAAAACAACTGTATCTTCCTCAGTTAAAGTAGCAGTGTTAGGAACAGGTATAAGCTCTGCTGAAATTCTAGTTAAATACATAGCTTTTCTAATTAATACGTGTTGTTCTTCTGGAACAGCAAATAAAATATAAGCTGGTGTTCTAGACTCACTAGTATTTTCAAAAACGTGATTACCAGAACTATCTTTAACATCTAAAATTTCAATATTACTAATTAATTTACCAAATACCAATTTTTTAGTATCCTCATTTATTGCCTTAAAATATAAATTAATATAATTACCAGGATACATTGAATTACCATATGTTGACGCCATTGTTACTGGAAAACTAACAACAGTATATCCTTCAGGAATAGCCCCAAACGCTGAATCAGGCAAATCTCTTTCATTAATTACCGCATCACTATAAAACATACTTCCCGCTGGAATTATAGTATTATAGTTAGAATACTTATTAATAATCAAATTAGCATTCAAAATATATTTTCCCTTTAATGTACTAGGTAATACCTCAGTGTAAGATATCATATCAGCAGTAATTAAAGTTCTAGGTTGAATAGTTTGATTAGCATAAGGAACTCTAACTGGTGTAGTAGCTTGTTTGATACGATAATTATAGCCAACATATAATACCAATATACATATAAGCACCCCTATTATTGTCACTGTATTCTTATTACCAAAAAACCTCTTTAACGAATTACTAAAATTATTCATTCACTTCTCCTCCTTCATATTTATATTTAGTTTCTAAAATTGCATCTAATTGATTGGCAATTTCAAACTCTTCAGCACTTCCACCTACATTAACTTGACCAGTTGAAGTTTTTATAATAATGCTAACCTTAGGCGGTATTTCCATAATATCATAAAATTCTATCTTATAACCACTAGCATTAAAAGAGGCAACATTTGAAAATCTTCTAATAAAACTTTCAACAAACTTCTGTTCAATCATTTTAAGTTTCCCCGTATCGCGATAGTATGCTATATCAATAGCATCTATCATTGAAGCCTCACAAACCTCTTTTAAATTATAATATTCTTCTTCATTCTTAGTAGTTAAATTTTGAAAAAGTAACAGTATAGAAAATCCTATCAATCCAGCAACAATAACTGCCACACCAGCATAAGACCACTTCATTACTAACTACCTCCCCCACTTTTCAGCAATACCAAGGCCAAAATATCCTGAATTTTTAGAGCACAATGTTGCATTGTTATCATTACCATTAACTAAGTTACAAATACCGACCTCATTACTTTTGAAAAACTGGCTACTTCCATCGACATTTATACTCAAATCTAAATATCCATTACTATCATTAACCATTTTTTTATTATAAGTTCTAATTTTACTCATAAGTTCATTATTCAAATAAACAGAATATTCAAGCTTACTATAAGCAGCTGCTAAAGATTTTTGATTATCAACATTGTTTATCCAAGTATACCAATTATCTCCTATTTGACGGCATCCCTCACCAACACAACCAGTAAGATAACTATTAGGAAAAGGAACATTTAAATTAATAGGCCTATAAATAAAACCATATCCACAAGGCTCCTTTTCACATATAGGATTATTTTTATCATTTGGATTATAAGAAGGATAAAACTTATTTACAACATCAACAGTACATTTTTTATTAGTATTTAGATTGATTCTAAAACTAGAAGTACCAGTATCAGCCATCAAATTAGAAGATATAATATCTACATAATAACTCTTTGTAGGAAAATCAAGCGGTACAAAATGCACATTATCATAAACATTATAATCATTTGTATTAACATTATCTAAATTATAAAATACTTTACCATTTTTTTTAAACACATATGCTTTGTTTTGAATATTTGTCCCTTGAAAATGCAATTCATACTTAGATCCACTATTAGTATTATTACTATCAGTTTCAAATTTAACAGTTCCTTCCCCAAATGTTTTTCCAACAGACGAATAACTAAACAAACCTTGTGCACTCATCTCTTCGTTACATCGACCAACAGCATCACAATTAGGAGTAAATGAAGTCTCAAATTTATAAGAACACATATATCCATCCATAGTAGTATCATATTGAGCTTTACAATCACTATTCCCACCAACAATACCACTATTAGAGCCAAAAAGACCAGTACCTGACGGGGTACACTGATTGCCATTTTTATCAAAATACCCTATTAATTCCCTTGTATAATTAACTCTACACGAACATCCACCATACTCTCCGTACCTATCTTCACATTCTGCTTCACTTTCAAATTTTCCATTCTTATTACATAAATATTCCCAAGAAGGACAAGTCCCTGAAGTAATTGTGTTTAAGACTGATATAGTAGAAATCAAAGATGGATTCTTAAAGTAAGTTCCAGCCAAATACGTTTTACTATTATCTAAATTTACAGTCAAATTTAACACAGCGGATTGAGAATAACCACATGTCGCAGATTTACACTCACTATCTTCAATTAAAGTACAACCATTTAAACTGCTAGGCGGACTAAATACATTAGCCGTGGTATAACTTCCAGTACAAGTGCCGTTTACAATTCCACCACAAGTATTAATACTTCCATCCATAGTATTACTGCATCTACCTAAACTACCATATCCATTACTACATTCGCCACCTCCATCATCATCTTTAGGAGGATTTAAGCTACTACTACTATTTATTAAGGTGCCACAAGAATCAAATACGCACCTAGTAGCATCAACACCAGGAGAATAAACATTATATCCATTGACAGTTTTTGGCTTATTAGATACCCCAACACAATACATCGTAGCAATATCACCTTTATCAGTCATTACATTTTCCTTTATTGATACAATATTATAATTAGCACCAGTTTCAAAACCAGATAAATCACTATTTAACCCCAAACCACTTCTATTACCAGTAGCATTTCTCAAATCACATTGAGTACCAATTATTTTAATTCCAGCATTGGTACTATGTTTATCAATCATTTCACCTTGACTAACAATCTTCCCATTCTTATCTTTAATAACAATTGTATTATAAGAACTAGGAATAGTTTGATTAACTCCTACATTATCATAATTATAAGTTTCTCCTGCAGTCACTTCCTCATTCATTCCAGTCCTAGTTTCAGTATCATATCTATCTAATCGTTGACATACGCCAGCAGAATTACATGCATAAAAAGTATAATCAGTATTATCTGATTTATGCGAAGCAACAAGACCAGTTATAGTTTTAGTGCCATTACCATTGTCCGTAATATCTAAACTTTGGATTAAATCTCCCTCTAATGCATTAACTTTAGTAATACAAATAATTAATAATCCTAAAAGGAAACTTATATAACTCTTTTTCATTATAAATCTCCCCTTCTTCTTTTAGAAATAAAATATACAAATAAAATAACAATTAATACGACTACACATGTAAAAATTATATAATGTTCTCTAAGTAAAACTTTAACCCAATTATCAGTAGTATCATTATTATCATTTGGAGTCGGATCCACAGGATTATCATTAGTAGTTTCCTTAGCTTTATATATTTCTAGTTCTTTAAGAAAATTAGCTTTATTAATATCATATTGATACCATTTATCACAATAAACAAACTCTTTTCCATCAATACCTTCACAATACTTGCTAACGGCAAAATAATTAAATTTAGGTACATTAACATTCTTTGTATTAATTAATTTACCCTTACAATTACTATTATTAGACATAATATAAAGTTTTCTATCTCCTCCATCTATATCTTTAATAGTAATAACACCAGCCTCCGCATCTGCAATAAAATAATTAGTTAATGAGTTATAATCATATACATATATATCATTAGTAAGTGCCTCTTCTTTTACAATACTTACAAATTCTTCATCACTTTCTAAATGATCGGTTTTAAAATCAATGATTACGATCTTGTTTTTTTGCCAAACGACAAGGTCCATAAAGCCATGCACGATGTTTCGATTTTCTTTGATGATATATGGACATTCAAAGCGATGTTTTTCCTGCATATACAAAGCGTATTCTTTATTTTGATTCAGTTCTTGAATCAGCTGCAGATCAT
>OLRV01000434.1_pt1 | contig 41375 bp, 43 predicted proteins | sample 1672421 | NCBI WGS metagenome assembly OLRV01 (sample SAMEA3136684, study PRJEB25190) | human gut metagenome | biome: human gut; feature: human-associated habitat; material: faeces | place: Austria | collected 2013
GCAGGACGTAATTCGGTCTGATGAAGAGGCTGCTTAAAGTTGTAAACTACTGTTATATCAACAAAAAGTTGAAACAATAAATAATTTCAACAAAATGTATTGACATCAACATAATGTTGAGATAATATATAGATAAACATAATGTTGAATATCAACAAGGAGTTGAGTATTATGCGTAAATGGTTGAAAGACATACGCTTAGCGAAGGGATTGTCCCAGCTGGATGTAGCTAAGAAAGTTCATATCACTTTTCAGTATTACAGCTACATCGAGAACGGTGAACGCCGTCCGTCGCCGCAGGTGGCGAAACGTATCGCTGTGGCCTTGGGGTTTCCTGATACCTGGTATCGCCTGCTGGAAGACAACGATCAGGAGGAGTGTGAAAAACACGCATAAGAAAAGCCCCGCCGGAGCGGGGCAGATGCCTGTCAGGATGGGTTATCGGTTGATCTTGGGGTTGTCAGTGCGGCCGACGAGGTAGTCGATGGAGACATCGAAATAGTCGGCCAGGGCGACTATTTTTGATAATGTAGGTTCTTTCGTGCCATTCTCATAATATTGATACGCGCGAGATGTAATACCCATCGCATCAGCAATATCTTTCTGGCGTTTACCAGAGTCGGCACGCATGGTTTTCAACCGTTCTGAAAAATTTTCCATGTTGGCCTCCTGAAAGTGGTTGACACGAACTAAAGTTCATATTAACATAGTGATATAGCATGAACTTTAGTTCGTGTTATACAAAATAAAGAGGTGGTGAATATGAGTAAGCTAAAAGAATATCGCACCCGTAAAGGGTTGACACAACATGATGTAGCTTTGCGGATTGGAGTATCAACGCGAAGCTATCAGTTCTATGAATCGGGAGAACGCCTTCCGGACGTGCAGACGGCAATCCGTATCGCTCAGGTATTAGGCGTTTTCGATTTAAAGGAGCTGTGGAGCGGCAACTTCACAGCTTTATGACAGGCATACTTCCATTATAACACGGAGGTCAGGATATAGCCGAGGTCCATCATGGACATCGAGTGAGGACTCAGATATGAAAAAGAACACAATCAAGAAAGCACCAGTAGAATGCCCTTTATCGCCGGGGCGCAGCTGCTTGCATTGTCCGTCTGGTGATGGCTGCGACTTCAATGGCCGGATCTCGGCAGAAGAACGCGAAATGACCCGGTGCGGGATGTATTCGCCATCCGTACCGGAATGGGATAATTCTTTATTCGATGAAGGCGAAAAGAAGAAGACGAAGCACATTCCCGCTAATGAGGGCTACACCTTTGGTGTGAGATGTCGCAGGATGCCCAAGGACGAACTGGAAGAAGCACTCAAGGAGCGGTATGGCTGCCACTTGCGGCCTATTTCCGCACCTCTCAGTCGCAGGCAGTTCTGCAAGCCGCCAGCAGATTACAATTATCACGTACACTGAGCTGGCACCATCATGGAAGGGGGAATGTGAAACGTAACTTTACCTGACAATCAAATGACGTTGTATCAACGTGGCTTTGCTGAAAGAAAAGATGAGGTTGATTCTATGTTTTTTGGAGCAATTGAATCGATCTGCTGCCGTGGGCAGTGGGTCTTCGTGGGAGATCTCGTATCTCACCGGAAAGTGGCTGTCATCCAGGAAAACCTCCTGGAAAAAGGCGGCAAGCCCTATCGGGATTATGTGCTGAATGGCCCGGATGGAATCATCGCGAAATTCGAGAATTTCGCCGTCAAGGAATACTTAGAGGATGGCATCCTGTCCCGCATCAAGGTGAATGGACATACCTACGGCCTGGGAGAAGTCGTGAATGGCAGACTGGTCACACAGATTGCCACCCACCAAGAGGCTTCACCTTATGCCAGAATTCCACAGTTCATCCTGATGGATGAGCATATGAATCCCATCCCGTATCACATGAAGGGCCGGGCCGTGGAAGTCTGGTACCAGCCATTCGAACCATTTTGAGAGAGGAGTGCATAGTATGGAGAAAGACGAAGTCAAGATTGCACGCCAGAAGGATTACATGGCTGCGAAGTTTGGCATCCGCAGCCTGCGCGAACTGAAGCAAGCCACGCGCAAGCTCCAGCTCAACATCGGCTGCTTTGTCACGCCGGTCGCTTCGACGCCAGCAAAAGTCACAAAGTAAGGAGTGCGCATGAACAATCAGTCGAAGGAATCCGTGCGAAACTCCGGATGGATCCCGAAAGAAGAATTTGAGGAGCTGCAACGGCATTGCAAGAATCTGGAAGCCGTTCTGGAGATCAACAACATCTCCCACGTCGGCGAATACGTCGAACAGTTCGTTGCGTCAGGACGAACCCTGCTCCGCAAGATCAGCACTGAACTCAAGGCAATCGAGTATGACCCGGTTGCGGATGAGCATATCCATCGCCTGATTACGTATCTGGATCACCTAAAAGACCAGCTGGAGCAGCTGGAGGAAACCGGTGAGACGATTCATCGTCTCAGTCACATACATTTTACGGAGGCGTTTTTTATGAAAACGATCAGCTTTATTAACCTGAAAGGCGGCGTCGGCAAGACGACCATCTCAACCAACTTTGCATATGCCCTGGCCGAATCCTGCGACTTGCGCATTCTCTTCATCGACAACGATAAGCAGGGGAACGCGACAGACTGGCTTGGCGGGGCTGATGATGCAGGCAGCATCACCAATCTCATGATGGGGGATGCGACCGTCCAGGAAGTCATCCAGAAGACGCGGTATCCTGGCATCGACCTGATCGGTGCAGATATGGGCCTCATCGATGCCAATGCGTATCTTATCAAGAATGAGAACATCGACCAGGCGAACATCTTGAAGAAAGCCTTGCAGCCAATCCTCAAAAACTATGACCTCTGCATCATCGACAACCCGCCAGACATCAACATGAGCGTCTTCAACAGCCTGAACATCTCCGATGATGTGGTCATCGTCACTTCGCCGGATTGGGACAGCAAGCTGGGGGTCTATCAGATGATCCGTCAGCTGGAGCTTGCCAGTAAGTTCAATCCAAACCTGCATCTGCGTGGCATCCTTGTCAATAACTTCCTGTCTGACAAAGCTGTCTACGATCTGCTGAAGGAATTCAAGGACAAGGGCCTGCCCATTTTCCAGACGAAGATCCATTACGCAACAAAGAATGCGAAAAAGCACATGACCCTGGCACGCTGCAATCGCCGCAGCCTTTTCGAGGAATATCCGAACTGCCTGGTCGCACGTGACATCTGGAAGTTCATGAAAGAATTCATGGGAATCCAGGCATAAGGAGGCAGAACAAGATGAAGAAATACAATGGAAGCATGATGGCTTATCTCAATGAGCGGACGCAGGGAGCCGCTGCGGCAGAGGCATCTGACAGGAGCGAGATTCAGATGATTGACTTTCATCATCTGATCCCGAATACCAAAAACTTCTACGGCATCCGGGAAATCGAGCAGCTGGCACATAGCATGGCCTTGTCCGGCACAGTCGAACCGCTGCTAGTTGTTCGGCGCGATGACGGAAATTATAACATCATCAGTGGAGAGCGGCGGTTCCGTGCCGTTTCCCTGCGTTATGAGCGTGGAGAACTGACATCACCGGATGTTCCCTGCCTTGTGCATGAGGCGTTCAGCGGAGATGGGAAGCTGACCGCAGAGATGCGGGAAAATATTGCCATCGTCTGCGCGAACAGTTACCGTCAGAAGACAGCCTTGGAGAAGCTGGAAGAAATCAATGTCCTGGAGCCGATTGCAAGAATCTATTACACGGATGCGCTGGCTGACGGCACCTTCAGCGGGGCTTTCCGCAAGTACTTTGCCGAGCAGTTCCTAGGGATGAGTTCCACCTCTTTGCAGAGGCTTCTCGTCCTGCGGAAGCTCTGCCCCGAAGCGCGGGAAGCTTTGCAGGATGGGACGATCAGTGACACGCTGGCCTCTGTCCTTGCCAATCGAGCCACGGAAGAGCAGCAGGACTACCTCAGGCGGCTGGCATCCGGTGAAGCCCAGGGAACCGTGAAAGAGCTGGTGGAATCTTATAGAGACACCTCCTCCGAAGCAGCAGAATCAGAAGAACCGGCAGGGGAGGAACAGGCCCAAGAGGCCGAGCCAGAAAACAGAGAGGACGCCGCGCAGATAGATGATGCGGCTGGAGCCAAGGAACCATCTGCTGCCGGAGCTTCATCGGACTGGAGACTCACAGCCGACCCGGATGATCCACCAGCTGTTCCCGAGCAGCCGGATGAGGTGGAGACGGAACGAGAAGAGCAGCCACCAGCCCCCAGTGAAGCGGACTGGGAACGCCATGGACAGGAAAAGCTTTTCGACACCCCTGTACCGAAGAATCTCACGCCGGAAGAAGCGGAGAGCGAAGCCAATGACTGGCTGGAGCAGTGCTTGAAGAGCGTGGCAGAGATGGCGGCGCAGAAAGCAGAGACAGCCCGTCAGGACGGCAATAAACGTCTGGCCGCACAGTGGGAAGTTCGCGAGGCAGCAGTTAATCTTGTCATCGAGACAATCAAATAAGGAGACGAACACCAGAAAATATGAAAGGATTCAGAATCTGGGCAGGGGTACTGATGGGCCTCTGCCTTCTGCTATATGCAGCAGTCTCCGAAGCGGCAGATCTTCCTGTCACTTCGCCGTTCGGCTGGCGAGTACATCCCATCTCAGGAACATGGAAGTTCCATTCTGGAGTAGACCTGGGGTATGAGTACGGGACAGTCGTTCCGGCACTCTTCGACGGTACGGTCGTAGAGGAGGGCGACTTTTCAGATGGCTATGGCAATCATGTGACGCTGTACCATCAAGATTACGATACCTACACGAAATACTGCCATCTGTCTGCCATCTACGTGGAGACTGGTCAGTATGTCCAGCAGGGGGAAGAAATCGGGGCTGTCGGCTCTACCGGCTATTCGACCGGCCCACACCTGCATTTAGAGTATATTGTCCGGAACCCGGACACAGGGGAATACGAGTACACCGATCCCCTATCCCTATGGCAATAAGATGAGTTGAAGGAGGAATGCGCGATGCGCTTCAAGATTACGGATATCGACAATGAACGGTACTACCAGATGCCGAAGAGCCTCTTCTCGTATCAGGCATATATTGACCTGAGCCTGCAAGCGAAGGTCATTTACTGTATCTTAAAGGATCGGATGAGCTTGTCGCGCAGAAATCGCTGGATCGATGCGAACGGCGACATCTACCTCATGTTCCAGCAGCAGGAGATTGCCGACATCCTGCATATCAACAAATCTACGGTCTGCCGTGAGATGAAGAATCTCGTGGCCTACGGCCTGATCGAGATCTCCGACCAGGGACGTGGCCGCTGCCATCGGATTTACATCAACAAGATCCGCGTGCCGGAGTCATCTGAGGAAATCATGGACATCGAATCGCAGCTTGGCGAGGCTGCCAGACAGGCAGAGGAGGAAGAAGCCAGATACCAGGCGATGCTGCATCCAGAGCAGACTGAAGCGGCAATCTGCAATTCGCGAGTTGCATACGGACAACCGTCGGTTGCATATTCGCAAACGCGAGTTGCGCCAGGACAACCACGAGTTGCATCTGGGCAACTCCAGGTTGCACTCGGACAACCGCAAGTTGCGCCTGGACAACCGAAAGTTGCACCAGTGCAACCTAATGATACTAACTTAGAGAACCTGACTAGTAAGACTGAGTGTAGTGACCCTGAGAGAAAGAAGAATGAGGAGGATGAGGAGGATACGCGCGCGAGCGCGCAACCGGCCCCCACTCCATCTTCGGATGATCCGGATGATATCCAGGAGGTCTGTGCTTTCTGCGCAGCCAATCTCCATCCTCAGACACCGCTCGTGCCAATCGAGCGTGAGATGCTGCGCGCGTGGTGCCAGACATATACGCCGGAATGGGTCAGGGCCGCTGTGCATGATGCCGTCCTGTATGGCCATCCCACATTGCAGTACATGAGCAGAGTCCTGGAGAGCTGGAAGCAGTACGGATTCCGTGTGCGTCCAGAGAAAAAATCCTATCCGCAGCAGCCAGCGGCAGGGACATCTTCTTCGCGTCATGCACGCAAGAATCCGAGCGCACAGCAGATGGTCGACAACGTGAAGGCCATGTGGGAGGACATGGGGGTAGAGTTATGAGCATGAGCAGAGAGAACGACGCGAAACTGCGGACATTGTCCGCCTTTCTCAAGATTTATCCATCCAGTCGCTTGGATGAAGAGGGGCTGACCATCTACCTGCTTATGCTGGCAGATGTGTCGGCAGCGGAGCTTTCTGTCGCGATGCAGAAGATTGCCCAGCACAATAAATTCTTTCCTGCCGTCTCCGAGATTCTTGACACCGTGAAGCAGCTGCGGCAGCTCATCAATCCGACGAGCCGCACCCCGTCTGCGGACGAAGCCTGGTATGAGGTGATGAGCCAGATCCAGCAGGCATACCCGTACAAGCAGCCCAGTTTCTCGACGCCGGAGATCCGGAAAGCCGTGCATTACATTGGCTGGAGCATGATCTGCGAGACACCGGCTGGCGATATGAGCATCGTCCGTGCCCATTTCCGCGATATCTACCAGAACATGCTGCAACGCCGCAAGGATGAGCAGGAAACGCGAGCCATCCTTGCGGCCCTGCCCGCAGGCAAGAAGGGCGATATTGTCCGGCGCGCACTGGCCGCCAAGACGATGTGAGAGGAGGAGTCCATCATGGAAAAAATCGCATTCGGCATAGATGCCATTCCCGCAGCTATTTCACACGAAGTCCCGCAGAATTACGGCCTGTGGGCCAAGAAACTCTTCCAGGGCGTATCTCAAGTACGCCAGGAAATCCGGTACCAGAACCGGCAGAATGCTGCCATGGATCTCTTGCACCTTGCGGCATTATCCCTTGCCATGGTGCAGCAGCTTGGGTACGAGGCATCTGCCCTTGATTGGCTGCTGGAGATGGAAGAAGAGGAGCGGGCGCATGAATAAGCAGCTGCCAGACATCGGCATATATCTTGCGGAGCAGGCTCTGAAAGAATATTATCGCCCGCGTCGGCAGATCATCCAGCTGGAAGAGATCGAGGAGTTCTGCCGACAGGAAGCCTCGCTCAATCTCTATCGGACTTACCTGCGCTTGCAGCGTCAGCACATCGACCGGATCGTGGTCGGCATGGTGCTGGCCAATCTGGCAGAAGACGAGCAGAAATTTGTCCAGTACCACTACCGGGACAATATGGGCTATTACCTGATTACGCACAAAATCCCGTATTCCAGTACAGCCCTGGGCCGCATCAACAAGCGTATCCTGACGGATATCCGCACGCTGCTCTTTTACTCGCTTTCTGCCGAGGATATCTTTCATCGCGCGAAGGTCATCAACATGCTCCACATCTTGGATTGGCGTATCATGGCCCTCTCACGCAAAGACCTCGTCGTCAAGACCGCCTGGCTCCAGAACTTGATGGAGAAGCGGCAGCGATATCGCAAATTGCTGGACATCATGCAGGACTGCCTCGATATCCCTGAAGAGGAGCAGGATCGGCGGGATGGTGATGAGATAGCTCTGCTCGATGCCTTGCGGAACAAAGTCGTCGCCACCAAATTGCAGCACCCGAACTACAACGTCAGTGAGATTTCACAGATCAGCGGAATCTCGAAGCCGACAGTCAGTAGGAAACTGCGTCAGTACATGGTGGCCGCATATGCCTATATCCACTGATTTCCTCCCCAAAAGTCAAGAAAAAATTGTCTCGTGAAAAAAAATGACAGTTTCGGCGTTAAATTTTCGGGTACAGTAAGGGCATGGGAAAAATTGGGATTGGATGAGAAGAATGAGAAAGGAGTCGCGTGTATCGATGAAACTCACGGAACGTGTAAAAAAGAATCTGGGAACGGCTGCATTTCTGATAGCAGGATTGGGGGTATTCTGGCTGTCCGGCCATTCCATCGACCTGCCGAAGTTGCCGCAAGAGAATGCCCTGTTTTTCTTGAATACGACAGCAAGCCTGCCGCAGGGGCTTTACATGCGTATCCCTAACTGGTTTCTTCGCGATGGGGATTATGTCGCCTATGTACCCACGAAAGAAACGGCAGAGGTTGCCGTCAGCCGTGGCTGGCTGCAAATCAACGGACTCTTGCTCAAGAAGATTGGTGCCACGCCAGGAGAAGGCTACGACATCAACCCTTCGACCATGCAGTTCTCCGTTCAGGGACGGTATCTTGGGCAGGTCTCAGCAGAAGACCGGGAAGGCAATGCGATGCCCGTCCATTACGGCAAACATGTCGTGCCATCTGGAGAATTCCTACCAGTCGGTACTTCGCCGCGCAGCTTTGATGGGCGATATACCGGCACAGTGCCAATGCATCACATCCGTGCAAAGGTCATCCCTTTGGTCACAATTCGGTAAGACAGAAAGAAGGTTTCCGTGTGCGATTTCCTGAGCATCATCAATTCGAGTGGACAGGCTATGATACTTACTACGAGCATGTCATGCCGCAGATTGAAACAATCCTGCGCCGCTCCCTGGCTGATCCAGATGAGCATTATCTGATTGCCATCAACGAGGCAGTATGCAATGCTGCACGGTATGCGACTGCCGGGCCGGAGCAGGCGAAGATACAGATCCTCATGCTGCTGAATGATGGCGACATCAAGACCATCGTGCAATCCGATACGCGTCCTTTCGATGTCGTGCGTTTCCGGCAGCAGCTGCGGAATCTGGCTGATGATCCGGAACTTGCGCATAGAGACTGGGGCCAATATACTGCTGCATCATCAAAAAGCAGGGGCTACTGGATCATGCTGATGGCTTGCGATTACATCGCAATCGACGTGAGTGGCAAGCGCGTGACACTGTGTGCCAAGCGTCCGTTCCGGCCCTGGCATATCCGGAAGCGCATCCAGAATCTCGTGCAACGCTTGTACCTGGAACGGAACGGGGTGATCTTTTGATACCGTCAATTTTACTGATACAGAAAGAACCGCAGCTGCTTGCTGACCGCTTACAGGAGCTACTAGGACAATCCGTACAGATCCGTGCATCGACAACCGGAATGTCCGGGATGGATGCTTACCAGCAATACCATCCGCTGATTGTCCTTGTAGATGAAGACCTGCCGGATTTCAACGGCATGTCCATCGCGACTATCCTCAAGGATGTCGAAAATGCGCCGCGCTGTCTCGTGTATCTGCTCATCCAAAGCAATCTGCTGGAGCATACTCGGGCAGACCGGTACATCGCAGCAGCGACCCCGCAGGACATTCTCATCGAGCAAATCCGAACCGATTTTGAACTGCTGACACGGCAGGAGGCATCGGAGAGCTATCAGAATGCCGTGAAGATGCAAAATGACATGCTGCCGCGCGCCATCGAGACGGCTACGTTTCGCGCAGGCTCCATCTTCTCGGCATACAATCGCCTTTCCGGCGACAGCATCAATTTCTGGGTGAACGACGAGAAACTGTACGGGTATCTTGCCGACTGTGAAGGCCATGACCTCGCAAGTTACGGGCAGGTCGGCAGTACATGGCTGAGCCTTAAAAAGGCTATGTGGTCATACCAGGTCGGTATCCACAAGGAACTGTCGGATGTGATGGCAACCGTCAACCAGGATTACGTCACATTGTATGACCGGACAACCATTGTCCCGTCTCTGGCATTCTGCCTGGACTGCCAGGCAGGCGTCTTGAAATACTGTCCGGCAGGTATCCCGTCGCTGTTCGTCCGGCGATGCGGCAGAGCTGATTTTGAAGCAATCCCGCTGCAATCGCCTCTGCTTGGGTACGAGATGGAGAGCCGGTTTAAGGAACAGCAGCTGCCGCTGGCAGACGTGGATACCATCGTCTTCTCATCAGACGGCTTGAGTGACCTCTTGCTTTCCGAATGGCAGGGGCAAAGGCTCCCCTCATCTAAGCATGACGATGTCTCAGCCATCTATATCAAGATTTTGGCCAATGTCCATGATGGACATCGAGTGATGAAGCAATAAGAGGATGTCCATGATGGACATCCGGCAGACCAGCCCAGCATGTCTATGATGGACATACTAGCTGGAAGGAAGGAGAGCATATGCAGTATGTAAGCATCCAAAATGATACGGCAACACTGGCAGTCAGCGGGTATTTTAATTTTTCTCGCTGCAAAGCCGTCAAAGCCGAGATGGGAACAGCCTTTCAGAATGGCTGCACAAAGGTTATCGTTGACTTCGGGACTACACAGTTCATCGATTCCGCAGCCATCCGAATGTTGTGTGACATCCGGGATCAAGTCCATCCCGAGAACTTTTCCGCGCGGAATGCGACGGGCAAGACGTTGACACAGCTCAAGAGCGGCAACCTGGACAGCTGGCTTAAGAATTGAGGAAGGGGGAGTTGCCTTGATTGCCATCTATGTGAGTCCGGATCAGACGCAAGTGGTACGGGCAAAATTACATAAGAAAGAGCGTGTCGTCGTTCAGCAGATCTGCCGCATCGCAGAGTCTTTCCTGCCAAAACAGGCGTATGAGACAGATGATGGAGCCAATCGTTGCATCGATTGCTTCATCGACCTCTTCCAGAGAGTAGGGGAACAAATGAAGATCCGGAAAGACGACGTTTACCTTGTCCTGCCGGATTACCTGTTCTCCATGATTGACTGCTTCAGCTTTGAGACAGAGGACAGCATCCGTGAGCATATCCGGTCAGTCACGCAGAAAAAACTGGAAGAGATCTGCTATGCCAAGCCTATCTTGACGGCACCGGAACCACAGCAGCGGCTCGTCACGGTCTGTGCGCTGCCGCGCAAGCTGATTGATTGCATCTATGAGGCTGCGGAGGAAGAGCAGGTGCGCCTGGTGTCGATTGAGTCTGCTGGCATTTCATTCCTGCGCTGTACGGGCGTTTTCAACAAAGAAGAGCTGGTACTGCAATCTTATCAGAGGCAGGCTACTTTTACGGGATACAGCAGCAATGGCGGCTTGTTCAAGCTGGACGTTCCGGAACTGTCCGTAGAGAACCTAGGGCATATGACAGTGCAGGATGCCGACCAGCTGATTCGGCAATATATGGTGGAATTTGAGAGCGTCGCACATCAGACCTTTGAATTCCTCAATCAGGATCTTCCCTATACGCTCTTGATGCCGTTGCGTTTGATGCAGGCATTCCCGGTATTCCGGGAACGCAAGGCCACGGCTCATCATTTCCCGGATTACATCGATCCGGGGAATATCCCGGAAGAAGATGATGAGCTGTGGATGTGTGCAGTCGGCACGCTGGCACAGGATATTGACTTCTCGTCCGATGCCTTCCTGGACGTGCTGGATGCGTATGAGAACATCCAATCCGGCAACGTCCTGCCCGAAGATATCCTGAAGAGTACCCAGAAATACCAGAAGATGCAGAAGGCATTGCGCTACACCAAATTCGGCATCCTCGGGATGTCTGCCCTGACCGTCCTGGAACTCGGGGCCATCTTCTTCCTATCGAATGTGCAGATTCCGCCAGGCTTAGAGCAGGATTATCAGTCGGCGCAATCCTCCATGGATAGCATCAACAAGGAACTGGACTTGATTCACACGCGCCAGAAAGAGCATGAGTATCCTGTGGAAGCGTATGCAGCCCTCCTGGCAGACCTTCCCGAAGGCATCGGCTTCAATTCCATTGAGATTGGCGATGCCAACAAGAAGGATGACAGCAAGTGGATCAAGGCAAAAGTCGTTGCCGCTGATCCACTGAAATTCCAGGATTATGTTGCATCTCTCTCACGGAATGCGATTTTCAATGGCGTATCCATCCCACAGATTGCATCGGATTCATCGACGAATTACAAGACGGCAGACCTGACCGTCGGAAAGGGGAATCTGAGCCAATGAACGTGAAAGAAGTGAAAGAACGGATCCTAGAACTACTCCATTCCCCTGTCCGTATGCCAATCTTATCGGATACCATGATGGGGAAGCAGAGACTAATCATCCACATCGCCTTCCTGCTTATCCTGACCTTTGTCCTATCGCTCTTATCGAGTCATCTGATTCTTTCCTATCACGAGAAAGCCGAGAAAGAACAGCAGATTGCTACGATGCAGTCATTTCTGAAGACTTGGCAGGAAAAGAATGCCGAACTCAATGACTCTTCGATGCGCCCGGTCGATCCCAAGCAGCTAGATCAGGTGCAGACCGACATCATCTTCAGCATCCAGGCATATAATCTCAACCTGGTCAGTATGAAGGATGAACAGAAGAACAAAGAGCAGAATGGCCGTGTCTATACGGCGGAGTTCTCCGGCACCTATGAGAATACGATGCGTTGTTTGCAGAATTTCCATGCTAAAGATGCACTAATCGGCATTAAGTCACTCAAGATGAGTGAAAAGAACGGGGCTTTGAATACAAAGTTGACCTATAAGATCTATACAAAATGAGGTGACAGCCGTGAAGATATTTAATCAAGAGATTACTTTTGAGATCGAGAACAAGAAACGGGCTGCCATCTGCTGTGGGGTCATCCTGCTGTGCCTTGGCTACACCGCTGTCAATTTTTTCTCCGAGAAACCGAAGCCGCGCCCTGTCACGCAGGCAAATCAGACACAGCAAACGGCAGGGAAAGGGGCAGATGCCCCTAGTTCTGAATCGGTATCCATTTCCGCACCGACACTTGATGCACTGCTGAAAGTCAATCCTTTCGTCGGCGTACAGGAGATGAACGGCGGAGAAGATGGCAATGGAGGCCGTACTATGGTAGCTGGCAACATGCCGCTTCCCGCAATTCCGCGTATGGCAGGCAGCAATCCGGCCAGCAGCCCGTCGTATTCTGCGCCGCGCAGTGTGCCGCTCCCGGCAATCCCTGGCCGTGGCAGTGTACCGATACCATCCGGCAACATGCCGTCTCCCGCTCCGTCATCTTCCACTCCTGCATCGCAGGGTGGCTCTGCCAGCGTGCAGGGCGTCTTGACCGGCGATGACGGCGAGAACATGGCAATCATGAGTGATGGCCGCGTCGTACAGGAAGGCGATACTTATCAGGACGGACGCATCGCATATATCGGCGGTGATGGGATTACCTTTGAAGACGGCCACAGCATCAGCTATAAGTGAGTGAGGAGTGAATGATTTGAAGAAAAAGGATTTGCGCCAGAATATTTTGCTGGGATTGATGGGGGCGTCCATCCTGGGAGGCAGTTTCCTGTTTTCCCCTGCCGTATCCTATGCAGCATCGGCAGAGGAAAGCCAGGCCGTTATTGCACAGATGGCTGGAACGACACAGGAAGACCCCAATGCGTTTACAGCACGCATCCAGCGCATCCTGGATGACTATCATCAGGACATCCGAGCGCGGCAGCAGGCGCGTCAAAAACTGTTCGAGCATCACAGCCAGACAGGAGAGGCAGCACCGGTGGCAACAGCTGCACCTGATGCAGCTCCATCTGCCGTACCATCTCCTGAAACGGCTCCTGCGACACAAGCCGCAAGCACTGGCCTGCCGCCAATTCCGCGAGCAGGTACGGCACGTCTTGCCGCCGATGGACGCTACAACTTTGATTGGCAGGGTACGCCGATTGCCCAGAGCGTCTATGCTGTGGCCAAACGCGCACACAAGGATGTCGTCGTCAACGGCAACCTAGACGGCAACGTCTACATGTCTCTGCACAATGTCACGTGTGAGCAGGCGATGGAGCGGCTGTCTGCCGCGTTCAATTTCAACTGGATGACCGATGATAATGCTATCATTGTCAGCACTTCTCAGCTCATGATGCAGTCAAAAGTATTCCCAGTCCATCATGCCTTCGACCTGGAAAAACTCAGCAAGGAACTGCAAGCCTTGGGCATTGCTGAGAACAACATCTATGCAAACTCTGAGCAGCGGACTGTCTCTGTGACTGGCACGCCGTACCAACTGAAACAGGTCGAGCAACGTCTATCCAGTGTAGACCGTCCCATCAGCCAATGCCTGGTGGTTGCCCAGCTCATCGAATTGCAGCATGGTCGGGACAACAATCTTGGCTTCCAGTATTCTCTGCCGACATACAGCCATTCGGCTGAAACAAATTCTTCCGGTGATACGTCCTCTACCTCACTGAAAGGGCCGTGGCTGGATAAGCTGACCTTCTCTGGATCGGTCACGGCCAGCCGCAATCTGTCAAAAGGCAAAGTTATTGCCCGTCCAATGGTCATGATGCTCAACGGCCAGGAAGGCATGGTCAACTTTGGCGAGCAAGTCCCCGTCATGAGTACGACCTCCACATCGTCGTCTACAGAGATCAGCGTGGACTACAAGGATGTCGGCACGAAGTTGACGATTACGCCGTCCATCAATGAAGAGGATGGCGAAATCACGCTCAAGATTGATACAGAAGTATCCAATATCACGAAGTACATCACGCAGGGGCAGACCTCTGCCCCGCAGATCTCGACGCGTCAGGCGACGACTTCGGCTCATCTGCGCAGCGGTCAGAGCTTCGTGATCGGCGGCTTGATGTCGGCGAAAGACCTTGATAATTTGTCCGGCATTCCCGGTCTGATGAATCTGCCAATCCTGGGCGAACTTTTCAAGTATCATTCGCATTCCAAGAGTTATGCCGAAGTCTATATCATGATTACTCCTTACATCGTCACCGATGACATCAATCCGAAAGAGCTGCTGCGCAAGGCGGATACATCTTTCGAGGAAGAAGGGAATAGCGATGGCCACAAACACGAGTGATTCATACCGCAATTATTTCCTGAACCGCATGAAGGCATATGGCCTGTATTGCAGTGAAGAGATGTCCAACATGGACATCCAATCGGAAATCCTGGAAAAAATCACGCCGGATCAGGCAGCCCGCTATCACATCTTGCCCATCCAGGTGGTGGATGACCGGCTCGTCCTTGTGACCGATACCGATCAGACCTTCAAGCAGCGTGCCGTCCTTGAGCAGGAACTGAACCAAAAAATCAAGCTCCTGCTCTGCGAAGAAGAAAATCTTCGCATGGGACTCCTGAAGTTCTACGATGTGACGAACTATCGGCAGGAAGGTTCCTCTCAGAAGAGGGACGTGGATGTCGATATGACGCCGCTCAAGGGTGCCATCAACGAAATGCTGCAAGATGCAGCCCGCCAAAAAGCTTCGGATATCCATATGCTGCCAGCCCTCAATGGCTTCAAGGTAAGCTTCCGCATCGCAGGCCATATGGTGGATGTCACACATGAGCATTTCTTTCCAGCCAGCCAGGTGGAGAATGTCACGAATCTCATCAAGCTGATGGATGATTCCCGCAACGTCGATGTCATGCGAACGAATATGCCGAATGAAGGCTCCTTCTATCTGCATCGTGGCAGCCAGGACATTTTTATCCGCCTGGAAACACTGCCGGTCGGCTCCGATGGACAGGAAAAAATCAACCTGCGTCTCCTGCCACAGGCAGGGCGAACACAGAGTACCAAGAAAACCCTGGATTCCATCGGCTATATCCCGGAAGACCTGGATGCCATCAAATCCGTCCTCTACCGGAATGCGACGGGTATGTTTCTCAATTCCGGGCCAACCGGCGCAGGCAAGACGACCAGTCTCCATGCCGAGATTCATTACGTCCTGGACAGCGTGCAGGAGCCGTTAAATGTCATTGAGATTGCCGAACCAATTGAGATCTATGAAGATGATTTTACCCAGGTACAAGTGCGCAAGGCAGCCAACGAAGCCTTGAACTTGACTGCCGAGAAGATTCTGGTGGCATCGCTGCGCTCCGATCCGGACATTATCCTGTACAACGAAATCCGCAATTCTACCGATGCTACGGTAGCCATGCAGGCATCCAATACAGGCCACCGCGTGTTCTCTACCGTCCATGCCGCAGATTGTACGCGTACCATCTCGCGCTTGCTGGACTTTGATATATCCAAGACCACACTCCTGTCGGAGCTGAAACTGATCATCTCCCAGCGTCTTGTGGCAACCCTTTGCCCGTACTGCTCGAAACCGCATAACCTGACTGAGAAAGAGCGTAGGCTCCTGACGCCAAGGGAAATGGAGCAGGTAGAAGGACGGCTGCGGGAAAAGGGATCTGTTGCGGATATCCAGGCATGTCCGCATTGCAACCATGGCTACAGTGGCCGCACGGCCATTGCAGAATATGTCATCTTCAATACCGAAATCCGCGATGCCTTGCTGCATCAGAGGAGCTTCGGCGAGATTCAGGAGGTGCTTAGAAAGAATAACTTCCGGTCGATGTGGGAAAAAGGCATTGATATGGCCATGCAGGGCAAAATTGAACTGGATGAGCTGATTCATGTCGTTGGTAAATGATGGAGAGGAGGTGAATCTATGATTGCGAAAAAGGATCTCAATGACCTATACCAGATTTTCATGCTCGTGCAGCAGTACAATCTGTCGGGCCTGCCCATCACAGAGGCTCTGAACCTCTATGAAAGCAAGACGCCACGTCCATCTGTCAAGAAGATGCTGAACGGTATCCGTAACGATATGGAAAATGGCGTCAAGATGCCGGATGCCTTTGCAAAGTACCCAGAGTTCTTTCCAGAATACATTGTTGAGATGATGCGCGTCAATGAAGGCACGGGTCAGGCAAAAGATATCTATGCGGATATCGTCAAGACCCTGGAGCAGGCCATTGATCTGCGCCGGAATCTCAGTTCGCAGATGGGTACCATGATTTTCCTGGGCATTGTCCTGGCTATCACGATTGGTGTAGTCATATTCCTTGTGCTGCCGAGTATGGGGCGACTGATGTCCGACTTGCAGCTGGATATGCCGTTCTACACGAAGCTGCTGATCGGCGTGGGAAACTTTGCACAGAGCTACTGGTGGGCAATCCTTGCTTTCGTGGCATTCTGTGCATTCGGCATACGGTTCCTGGCAAAGAAATCGCCGGAGCGCACGGCGATGCTGATTATGCAGATGCCGCTGTACGGCCCAATTGTCTACAATACCGTCCAATACCGCTTTGCTCTGGTCTTCGGACTATGCAAGAGTGCTGGACTGGATGTCATCAAGACCTTGCAGTACACGCAGAAGAGCGTGGACAACATCTTGATGGAACACCTGATAGGTAAAGCACGGAAAGACCTTGGGCGATATGGCAGCAGTTTCGTCATGGCACTCCAGAAGCACAACAAGCAGAAGGTCTTGGATGAATCCTTCTATGTCTTCCTGCAAGCGGGTGAGCAAGGCGATATGGCTGCCATGATGCAGCTGCGTGCTGACTTCTATAAGAAGCAGCTGATTGTTGCTTCGCAGCAATTCAGCCAGGATCTTCAGAACCTGATTCTGACGCCGACCTTTATCCTGCTGGGCCTGATTGTCGTATCGGTCTTGTGGCCAATCTTCAGTATGATGTCGAAAATCTCGACCGGAGGAATGGGAGGCATGGGAATGTGAGCAAAAGATCCTATAAATTGCAGGGATTCATCGTATGGCAGATGGTTCTGGGGGTACTTATGCTGGTCATCCTGATGGCTGCATGTATCGTCAATGCCCCATCCTTCTTAACTTTGGGGCGTCACGATAAAGCCTTGAATGATACCGCGTCGCTGTGTGGCCTCATCAGCCAATACGAGATGGAAGTGGGCAGCTATCCATCTAGCCTGTCTGACCTGACGGGAAAGAAAGGGCAGTACGGGCCATGGATCAAAGAACTCCCCAAAGATCCGTACAAGAAAAACAGCAGTTATCAATACCAGTCTCAAAAAGATGGATTTGTTGTGTTTAGCGTGGGTGAGGATGGATCAAGTTCCTCCAGCGTCAGCAGCGGCATCAAGGGAGACGATATTGGATATGTCAGTCACTGATTTATTGAAATGAAAGGACGTAAAGAAAATGGAAATGACTGCAAGAAACAAATTTAAACTGGCCGGACTCATTAACATCTCGGATGCATTCCTTGGTGTCCTGATGGTCGTCATCATCATCGCAGCGGCCTTCCTCAACTCGGATACGCTGATCAACTATGCACGGTGGGGGTCTGAATGGATGGAGCTTCAGTCCATGAAGACGGCTGCATCTTCCTACACGGGTCTGCGCTATGACGGTGCTACGCCGACTTCTGCCGATGACCTTATCAGCGGTGTTGCTGCTGCGGATTCCATCGATGGTGCTGACCACAAAGACTTAATGAGTCCGAAATCTGGCCGCTGGGTCAATGGTACGTACAATGACGCGTGGGGTCAGCCGTTCTCCTTCACAACGGATGGGGATGGCGATCGCTGCATCATCTCTGGCGGTATCGACATGCAGGTTGGTACGACGGATGACCTCAAGGTATACTATTGATTTTTGAAACTGTATGTTTGTTTGCTGAATCAACAGAGAAGGAAAGGGGCTGTCATGGCCCCTTTTTCCTTAGAGGTGGAGGTATAACATGAACATTAAACGGAACAGCCGGTATAAGAGCAGAGGATCCATCCTGGTCATCACGGCCTTGGCGGCCATTGTCTGGATCTTCATTGCGCAGAGCTTGTTCATCGTGGGGGCTGGCGGATTCGGCATGATAAAATCGAGCCGTGTTGCCTTGCAGGCGCAGCAGTACGCAGAAATTGAAGTAGACCGTCTCAAGAATGTCGCCTACGAGAACCTGGACAGCGACGGCGCACATTCGCGTCAAGCAATAGCCAACATCCAGGAATCTGGATGGGAAGACGAAGTCAGCATTGGTTCCGAACATGCTATCAGTGGAAGCGACGACGCGAAGCAGAGAATTGCTACCATCAACGTCTATAAATCGGGCGATACACTCCCCAGATTCACATTAGAAGTACCATTATCCTCGCAGAGTAGCAGTCTCGACCTTCCTGTCGGCACCATCCTGCCTTATACTGGCAAATTAAGTGACATTCCATCCGGTTGGTACCTGTGTGATGGTAGTAATGGTACGCCAGACCTTCGTGATCGTTTCTTGACAGGTGTAGGAAGCTCATACAGCTTAGGTGACACTGGTGGTGAAAATTTTCATAGGCTTACCATTACTGAAATGCCAAGTCATACGCATAGAGTTCCTATTGGTAATGATTATAATGGATATGGTGGGCCACCAGATTCTGGAAGAAACGGTGTCAGCGGATATCTGAACAGTCTATCTTCTGGTGGTGATATGCCACATGAAAATCGTCCCCCTTACTATGCTGTCTACTACATTATGCGAGTAAAGTAAACCTCGCAGAGTAGCAACAGCGGCAATGAACAAAGCGTCTTATCAGAGAGTGGATGGAAACGCTTTTCTGATGGGCTTACAATTGAGTGGGGATCAGCCAGCGGAACAGGAAAGCATGTATTCCCCAGAGCATTTACTAAAGTCTTTTCTGTAACAATAACGAAAAATAATGACAACAGCGGCAGTGCTCCTGGTGTTGATACAATCATCACAGGGATAGACAATACTGGATTCTATACACGGATCCAAAAGATGTGGGATACGCAATACAATGGTGCAAGCTTAAGTGACGATTGGCATAATGTTTATTACATAGCTGTAGGCATATCGTGAAAAAGAAGCTGTATATGATACTGACATTCATTTCATATACAGCTTCTTCCTATTTCAGTATTCAATTCAATATCCAAATGCGACGTATTTTACATGCTTATGCTCCGTGCCAAAACCATCAGTTGCTAAAGCTGAATGGCTATCAACGAAATGATACGTATCCGAGTCATCATCATTGCCGGATCCATCATTTGTCCACCAGAAAACTTGTAGGCATTTATGTGGGAAGGGTTTTGGAAAAGTGTGTTTCCAGAAATTTCTCTGAACAAATCCACCCCCATTATGAGGATCGTGTAAAGACGTCATCTGTGTTAAAACACCATCGGCGTCTCCTCGCATAACAATCAATTCGCCAACCTGCATCCAGCTAGAACCATCGGGGAAAATAATAGATTCGCTGCTGTCACTACTCTGCGAGTTTAATATCCAATTGCAATCCACCTATATCCGCTACCACCATGCCATGCTTGTGGGTCCGTATTTACTTGGAATGTTGTTTTTGTGATACTTGCAACGAACGGTGAGCCAGTGGTCCCACCTGCCGTATTCCAAGATTGTGTTGTCAATACTAAAGAAAAACATTTATTTTTAAATGGTGTTGGAAATCTAAAGGTTCTAATTTGGTCATCTCCGAAAGCACCTATAAATCCCCACTGCATAATCAGACCATTGGGGAAGATATAATACCCGTTATCTCCAGTAAACGAACCTGGGTCCGGTGAATTTCCACTACCAGCACTCTGCGAGGCTTATCGTACCCGCATGATGTAGTAGACAGCATAATAAGGGGGACGATTTTCATGAGGCTTTTTCGCAGCAACAGATATAGCAGCACTTGTTATTAAATTCTGCCCTGGAGCAAAAGTTGATCCGCCATCCCAGCTCCAATAACCACCTCCACCAGAGCCATTCCATTTTGCTGGGTAAATTTTCCTATCGAAATTAAGATTTCCAAAAACGAACTGATTAGCTGTAGAAAGAAAGTATCCATCATTATTGCCATTATGAAACCCAAAAGTATGATAATGCGTTCCTTCTTCCTCTTCCTTTAAAATGACTTGGTCTACTCCCCCTGTACCTCCGAGCGTATAGCTTCTTCCCGCTTCTGTAAGAAAACGATCTCTCAAGTCTGGGGTTCCATTATTTCCATCGCACAAAAACCAACCATTTGGAATCTTACTAAGCTCGCCAATATATGGAAGGATAGTTCCTTTTGGAAGATTGCTACTCTGCGAGAATGAAGGTCATTGCAGCTCTCGGTAGAGTTTTTTCATGGCTTTTCTTTGGCTTTCCTTGACACTGTGCGCATAGATATTCAGCAACGTATCAGCTCGTGACCAGCCTCCTAGTGCCTGTACGTCTGTTATACTGATGCCGCACTGGATCATGTTCGTGGCCCAGGAGTGACGCGCGGAATGCAGGTGCAGATCGTTGGATAGGAAGGGGAGGCGTTTGATGGTTGCTTTGAAGTTGCGGCTGAAATAGGTAGGATTGTGCGGTGTGCCATCTTTGTTGGCAAATACAAGGTTGTATTCATTGTGGTAGCCGGGTTGCTGCTGTTCTTTCTTTTGCCTCTGACGATGCTCTTGAAGCAGCAGGCGAATTTCTTTTGGAAAGGGAATCGTGCGGAGTGAGTTTCGTGTCTTCGTTCGTGGCCGAACAACGGGGACGCCATCTTCCAGGACGACGACTTGCCGGATGGTGAGAAAGTTGCGTTTGAAATTGATACTATCCCAGGACAGCCCCAGCAGCTCGCTGCGGCGGCAGCCAAGATAGAAGGCCAAGACATATGCGGTGTAGAATCGATGGGATTTTGTAGCTTGCAGGAATTTGCGCTGTGCCTCTGGTGTGAAGACGGGACTTTCCTTTTGCTGGCGAATCGGGATCGGAGACGTATCCAATGCGATGTTGCGGACAATCAGCCCTTCCTTTTCTGCCTGCCTGAAGACTGCAATCAAGATCTGCCGCAGCTTGGTCATGGTATAGGCGGAGAGAGGTTCGCCTGTCAAATCAACATATTTGAGCTTCGTCTTCTTTCCATGGAGATATTCTTCCATCAAAAAGGTCTGGAGATCTCGCAGGTGAATCTCCGCAAGCTCCTTTTCTGACAATGGTGCGGTCAATAGATGGTTCCGGATGCAGCTCATGGTTGTGATCTGCGTTGTCCTGGCCTGACCAGGCTGTCGGTAGGTCTTGTACCAGTATAAGATGTAGTCTTTCAGTTTCATAATGCTTCCTCCCTGGGTATTGATTGCCGGTGTCCATCATGGACATCGGCAATTTTATTATAGCAATGAAAAAAATAGGCATTTGAGCGGCTAAGTTTTCCTGTAGCCTATAGGCAGAGTTACTTTTGCAAAAGGAGGGAACGTTTTTGAAACATCTGGTAAAGCAAGCAGGGTTCCTGTTTCCATCTGTGATGCTGGCCATCTTGTTCTTTGTGCTGGCTTTTGCCGGGTCTATCTACATCGGCACCAGGGTCATTGACAATTATCGGGCAGATATGTTGGTTCGCGAATGTGATGCGCTGGATAGTGCCTTGCTGATGTATGCCAAAGCACACCGACAGGTGGATCCGGAGAATGTAGAGATCCGGACGCAGCAGGATGGGAACTCATACATGTACTACACAACGGGGCCGATTTTCCCAAGAAACTTGAGTGATCTGGGAACCGTCCGGGATGAGCAGGGATACTTCTCAGAAGCAATAGACCTGTCCAAGTTCACGTATACCACGCAAACAGATGCAGATGGTAATATGACGTACACATTGGGGGTGACAATGCCAAATGGTGAATACTACATTAGCCCGCTATCTAAGAAATAAGGTCGGATACGCAGTATACCCTGTCCTTTTGACATTTCCGTTGGCGAATTTTCTGAATGCAGAGCTTCGTTTCGGCTTTTTCTTTCTGGTGGCAGTCTTCGCATTGTTCTGGAAGATGGTGCTGGAAGATGCCAATCACGGAACCATAGATATCCGCTGTATTGCCTTGCTTACCGGTGGGCTATTCCTATGCAGCCATCAATCGGCTCCGGTCTATTTGTTTGCTTTCATTGTCTATCTGATCTTATTTCGAATGCTGTATGTCGCTTCGAGCTTATGGGAAATGGGGATACAGGCTTGTTGCCAATGGCGTTTCCGTAAAGAGGATGTACATTCCGTGGCAAATACGGCAAAAAGCTTTCCCAACGGCAGAGTTCCGTTCTTGCCGTGCTTTGCTGGTGGACTGCTGGTACTGGCACTCATCGTAACTTTTCTATCCGATGCTGCTGCTCCACTCTGGCGATTCGATGACGCCCTGGATGCCTGCATGATCCTCTTGAGCGGCAAGCAGAAGATGATCATCTTGACCGTTATGCTGCTGGCATTAGGAATCTTTGAGTCCGTCTATTGGTTGGCAAAAAAACGGCGGCAGCCAATCATCTGTATCGGTATGGGCGATGTCTTCGTCCTGCCAAGCTTTGCTGCTTTTCTGGGAGGGGGATTCTTCCTGATGACATTAGGCTGCGCACTGCTTCTGTCATTGGGCTTTGTCCTATATCAAACATATCATCGTCAGGATCAGGAGGTTTTGTGATGTCACTTTCCAATCTTTTTCATCAGCGCGAGAAGTACAACCAGCAGCGCACTAGGAATCCGGCTACTCCCGCAGACCGTGCGGAAGAGACTTGGGATCGGCGCACGGGAAGTGCTGTGGTTCAGGCGTATAACTGGCGCAGGATATCCATTGGCCTTACCGTCGTTTGTGTCGTCCTAGCTGGCGGCCTTGTTTTTCAGTCGGCAAAGTCACAGGTCATACCATACGTCGTAACCGTCGATAAATCGACTGGTGAAGTACAGAAGGCGGGAGCCTTTACCAACTCCGACTACACGCCGCAGGAAGCTGAAATCAAATATTTTATCGCGGAATTTGTGAAAAATGCACGCAGCATCGGCTATGACCCGGTCGCATACAGCAATATGCAGACCAAAGCGGGACATTTCCTGACCATGACGGCGGCACAGAAATATGCGTCAACGATGAAGGATGACCAGAACAAGAAACTGGGCAAGTACACCGTATCCGTCAAAAATCTTTCTGTCCAGAAGGTGCCGGAGTCGGACAGCTCTTATCTTGTGCGATGGACGGAAGAGGTCGTGAAGATCAACTCGGCAGAGTATCAAGATATCCCGATGAGCGGCACGTTCTCCTATACGAAACTCCCCGTCAAGCAAGAAGACATGCTGATCAATCCGCTCGGCCTTTATATTACGGGCTTTGACTTTGTACAGGATGCGTCGGCGGTCAATGCATCTGGGAAGAAAGCGACAGCGAATAGTACGCAGGCGGGAAATACGGCAAATAAGTGATGATAGCGATGTCCATGATGGACATCCTGAGAGAAAGGACGAATAACATGATGGTAAAGAAATCTATGCGGCAGGCAGTATGCATCGGACTGATGACAGTCTCATTGTTTGGCGGCAGTGTTATGGCTGCTCCGACCTCAAACGATCTGGATGCTGAAATCCAGGCACAGCAGCAGAAATTGCAGCAGCTCAATCAGCAGAAAGCCAGTCAGCGCGATCAGGAGCTGGTGAATCGCCTCAGTGACTTGGAAAGCAAGCTGGATCATCTGAAAGACAATCGACCTGCGTATGACGCACAGGGTGCCGTGGAATCTCTGGCTGCGCAGATCAATGACCTGCGCAGTGATGTCACGGCTCTGTCGGACGCGCAGGAATCCATCTTGAAAGCCCTGGACAAGCTGCAAAAGGCCAATGCGGCCATGAATGCAGCACCGGATGATTATGCGCAGGGGTATCACGGATCGGCATCCAGCAGCCGTTACCTGGTGAATCCAGGCGGCAGCGCATCATCTGTCAGCTACACCCAGGATGCTATTAACAGCCAGGGAAACAGCACTATGCTGTTTCGCTACGCGCCAAATCAGCTATACAAGATTTATTGCCGTCGCGGCTATCTGACTGACCTGGTTTTCAAGAAAGGTGAAACCATCAAATACGTTGGCGGCGGCGATACAGCAGGCTGGGCCGTGAGCAATACGACCGTCGACGGCACTCCGCATCTCTTCATCAAGCCGGTGGTGGAGACATCGACGACAAACTTGATTGTCACTACGGATAAGCGAAGCTATCAGCTGATCCTGAATACCTCGGACTGGTACAATCCAATCGTGTCTTGGACTTACGATGCGGAGACGCGAAATGCCAATCTGATTGAAGAGCAGAAGAATGAACGCATTACGATGGGCAAGGTCAACGTCACGAATGTAGAAGACCTGGACTTCAACTATGAGGTGTCGGGAAGTGGCAACAAACCGTCAATGGTGTTCTCAGACGGTACGCAGACTTATATCAAGTTCAAGAAAGCCGCAAAGAAGCAATTGCCTATCTTCATCCGGGAGCGTGGACATAAAGAGATGCAGCTCGTGAACTACACGATCAAGGATAACTACTACATTGTCGAAAAAGTCTTCGACATGGCACAGATCAAAGATGGGAACGATACTCTTACCATCAAGCATAAGTAAGGCGGGTGATGAGATTGAAATTCTGGGAGGATATACAGAATCTTGTCCGGCGCAAGAAATATGACAAGAAGGGAACTGTGGATGTCGACGACGATCCGGCGGCAGATGCGGCTGCCGATGCAGCAGAAGACCAGGCCATCCTGGAGGAGAACAAGAACCTCAGCAAAGTCCGCATGACGGATGGAGAGCGGGACAAGACGCTGGGCATCAACAAGAAGCTGGTCAACCTGACTCTGATCTTCGTCGTTGTAATCGTGATTGTGGCATTCCTGTATAAGGCCATGGGGCATGAGGAAGGAGCTTCCAGTAAATCCCCACAACAGACGACACAACAGGAACAGGCGTCCAAGAATCCACAACAGCAAGATGGGCAGCTGGATTATAAGAATCCGAACGTCATGAAACTGGCGCAGGCAGAACAGAATGCGAAAGGCAAGAATCCGGGCGTTACTGCGCAAAAGGTTGCGCCCAGCACACAGCAGCCTGCTGCATCCGCAGATTCTTCGGCTCCACGCAGCACACCTGCTACGGTTCCGGCTATCCGGTCGGCAGCTGCACCCGCTTCTTATTCAACTCCGTATGTCTTGCCGTCCGCAGCGGCACCGTCGTATGCATCTTCGATGCCAGCTCCAGTGCAGGCTGTCCGGTCAACATCTTCTAGCACAGGTGGTGGCGGGGATAATGCAAGTAGTCAGGAAGAAAAGAGTCTGGCCGACCGGTTCAAGTCTGCCATTGCCTTTGCTCTTGGCGACACTACTGCTGCACCAGACAGCAGCACAGATGTTGCCAGTGCATCGTCTTCTTCCGGCTCGGATAATGGAGGCTTCGCTTACTCTGCACCCAGCAGTGATGTCTTGCAGGCTGGCACGGTGATCCCTGTCATGCTGTATTCCGGCATCAATACCGATACTGCCGGTCAGGTCACAGCACAAGTCGAATCCGATGTCTACGATACGGCTACGGGCAGCAATCTCCTGATCCCTGCCGGAAGCCGCATCATTGGCAGCTATGAATCCGGCGCAAACGAATCGGGGCGTGTCAATGTGACCTTCTCGACGATCGTCTTGCCGGATGGCGGCTCTTACTCCGTCGGTAGCAGCATGGTAGCTGTGGATGGTCAGGGGTATAACGGCATCCAGGGCAACCTCCATCGCCATTCTGCACAGAAGATAGGCAACGGCCTTCTCAACGCCGCATTTACCGCACTCAGCACGATTTCCGTAGACCGCGTGACGCTGGGGCAGGACACGTTCAACAACCTGACCTCGAATAATGATGTCAAACCAACCATCACGGTAGATCCTGGCTATGAATTCAATATCTATGTCACGCAGCCGATTGCATTTTCGAATTGAAAGAAGGAAGGATTTTGCAAGACGATTTCTATGATAAAGGATTCATCCTGAAGTACTGCGCCGCGATAATGGTCATCTGCTATGTGCTGGGCCAATGGATCATCACGCAGATGATTGCTGCTGACTGTGATTACAATGACCTACTGCCGGGACTCTACCTACCGCTAGGCCATATCCGCATCTATCAGCCGTTGGCGCATCTTTCTTGGAATAATGACCCTATCCTGGTGCAGGTGATCCCACATGTTTTGAGGAGCCATACTTTCTGGCTCTGGGGCCTTCTCTTCCTTGGCCTGGCCATCTGCTATTTCATCAACAAGAAGTATGAAGTGCTGTCTTCGCATGGTACAGCAGAATTTGCCAAAGCAAAGGACATCAAGGCCATGGGCCTGACTCCAAAGGAGAGCGGCGTCGTGATCGGCAGCAACCCTTTTGACAACACGCTGCTGCTGGATGATGGCCCAGCGCATGTATTTTTGGCAGCTCCGACCCGCACCGGTAAAGGCATCGGCATCATCATCCCGACTGGCATCATCTGGCAGCACTCCATGTTCTTCTTCGATCCGAAAGCCGAACTTTGGACGGCAACGGCGGGATACCGCAAAAATGTCTTAGGTCAGAAGGTCATGAAGTTTGAGCCGCTCTGCAAGGATGGTTCCAGTGCCAGTTGGAATCCATATGCAGAGATCAACTTCCAGAGTTTTGAAGAAATGTCAGATGTCAAGACCATCAATGAAACGATGGTCAAGACGGGCGAAGGCAGCAATAAAGACCCATTCTGGGACAACTCGGCAATCACCTTGCTCAACGGCGTAGTGCTGCACCTTTTGTATAAGAATTGCCAGGAGAAGCGCGAGCTGCCCTGCCCGACGGATGCCATGAGCTTCATTTCTTCGCCGACTATGGATACCGATCACCTCTACAGCTCCATGAAGATCTATCCGCACATCTCGCCGGAGGAATTCCTGGAGGAACCTTATTACGAGCAGGATGTGGATGAGAAGGGACATCCGAAGACGGATGCTGAAGGCAAGCCGGTTTACAAGAAGGATAAAGACGGCAATCTCATCCCCATGAAAGACGACAAAGGCCAGCCGCTCTGCCGTAAGAACCCGCTAAAAGAGATCTATGGCCCGTATGTACCGGACTTGAAGCCGTTTGTCGAAGCATTGAAGCTTTCCAAGCAGGAAGCTGCTGCCATCCTGGATGTCCAGGAAAGCAACCCGGAGAAAAAAGCCCGTATCGCATTCGAAAACCTTCGCCAGACAATCGTCCGACACAAAGATATAGTGGATTGGAAGGCTCCGGACATCATGATATGCAGTAACAAAGCCGAGATTGACGGCGTTTTGGCGATGGATAAACAGCATGTCTTCTATCAGCTGCTCGTCCATCCTAAAGTGGCCGAATGTGCTGCCAATATAGTCAATAACGCCAAAGAGACGCGAGAATCCATCATCGGGTCTGCCAAGACAGCTCTGAGCCTTTACCAGGATCCGCTCATCAAGCGCAACACTGCTGTATCGGATTTTTGCTTCAAGGATCTGCTGAACCCCCAGCAGGCGGTATCCCTGTACCTGGTCTTGCAGCCAAATGACGTAGAGAAGCTGCGTCCGCTGACGCGCCTCTTTGTCAATACCATGCTCGCCAAGACTGTCCGGGATATGAAATTCGATGTCCCGGCGGAGAAAAAACAGAGGCTGCTCTTGATGCTCGACGAATTCCCGCAGCTCAAGAAGATGGAGACTATCGAGAATACGTTGGCCATTTGCGCTGGCTATGGCGTCAAAATTTGTACTGTCGTCCAGAGTATCACGCAGATCAACCAGATCTACACGAAGGACAATTCCATCCTGGACAACAGCCAGATTCAGATCTACATGACACCCTCGAACATCCAGCAGGCCAAGGAACTCTCAGAGATCATGGGCGATAAGACCATCCGGGAACACAACCAGTCCGGCAAAGGGCTGGCTGACAAGTCCACTTCAGAATCAAAGATCAGTCGCAAGCTCATGAATCCAGATGAGATCATGCGCATGAGCAAGAAGAAGGAACTGGTCATGGTACAGGGGGCAAAGCCCATCCTGGCCAAGAAAATTCAGTGGTTCAATGTCCCGTTCTTCAAGAAGCGAGTCTACGATCCGCAGCATGGCAATAAGGGGGGCATACCCAATCCGCAGTTCAGTGATGTTTGTACGGAAGTGAAAACATATGAAGAATTGTTCCGCGTACATGCGCCGGAAGTGGCCGATGTACTGGAAAAACAGGCAGCTGTCACAAAAGCAAGGAAAGCTGCTGAAGAAAAAGAGAATCCTCCCGCGTCTCCTGTGGCACCTCAAGCGGCTGCGCAGCCCGTGGTTCCTGCATCGGATCGAGAAACGCATGAGGTGGAGAAGGAGGCAGTAAACCATGCAGAATCTGCGAAAACCTCTGACGTGCCACAGCCTGCCGAAAACCCGGCAACTGAAACCAGTGGAGAAGGCCGGAGCGGGGAAGACTGTCGAAGCACTGCCGACACTCACCATGAAGAGCCGAGGCAAGCTCATACGGAAGCGCAGCAAGTAGCATCGCCGCAGTCGCCTGCGGATGTCCATGATGGACATCCAGAAGAAATGCGCAAGGATAGCACAGAATCCAGCAAGCCGGATACCAGTGATGAGCCAGATAATCCTGCTGTGTTGGCCTGGCTGAGTGGCAGGAAGAAGAAACAGGATGTCCATGATGGACATCCTGCGGCAGAACAGAAAGAGAGGGATGACCAGAATGGAGCAGGAGAAAAAGGAGCATAACCGTACACTGGATGCCCTGGCCAATTCCATGGGCCGAGAAATCGTTGGCTACATGCACGATGACAATATCAACGAAGTTGCCCTGAATACCGATCAGCGACTGTGGATTGATACCGCAGACCATGGCTGGGAAGATACCGGAATCATCATTCCGCCTCCACAAGCCAAGCGCATCATCTACGGTGTTGCCGCTCTTTCCGGTACGACCATCGACATTGATAACAAGCCATACCTGGAAGCAGAGATCAAGGAGTCGTATCTCTTTGGGAAGGCACGTTTTCAAGGAGAACTCCCGTCCATCGTGGACTATCCGAGCTTCAACATCCGGAAGCATTCCTCACGCGTGTTCGGCCTCGATGATTACGTCCGACAGGGTACGATGAGTGAGCATCAGCGGGATGTCATCATCCAGGCCGTGAAAAATCACTGGAACATTATCGCTGCCGGTGGTACGAGCAGCGGCAAGACGACTCTCTTGAATGCCGTGCTGGCCGAAGTGTCGAAGACTGGCGACCGCATCGTCATCATCGAGGATACCGGAGAGCTTCAATGCACGGCTCCCAATCACGTGAACCTCAAGACACAGCGGCCTATGATTGACATGGATACGCTTCTGCGCATTACGCTGCGTAAATCGCCGCGTCGTATCGTTGTAGGCGAGGTTCGCGGCAAGGAAGCTCTGTCCCTCCTGAAAGCTTGGAATACCGGCCATGATGGCGGCTGCGCAACCGTCCACAGCGACTCTGCCGAAGAAACACTGTATCGTCTGGAGCAGATGATCGCCGAAGTATCCGTCAATCCACAGCCTGCCATGATTGGCCGCTCGGTCGATATGATCATCTACATCAAGAAAGAAGGCATCAAACGCCGTATCGATGAGATCATCCACGTCAAGGGGTATGACAAAGTGACGCAGGAGTACCAGATTGAGCATATCGCTTGATGTCCATGATGGACATCAAGCGATATGCCTTGCATGAAATAAAACGGTGTTTCCATGGGTCATGCATCCCGTACAATAAAGAGTGTCAAAAAAACAATGAGCCTTACGGCTTACGTGGATTCATGCGAAAGGATGATTCATATGAAGAAAATCAAGATTACGAAGGCGGGCATCAAGAAGTTCCTGACAGATCATCAGGATGTACTGACTTGCACAGCCATTATGCTCCTGGTTCCGGCGGTCGGCATGGCCAGCGATGCATCGAGCATTTCAATTACGCCACTCCAGAAACCAATGGAGACACTGGTCAAATTCGTGTCTGGCCCGTTTGCCGGAACCATTACGGTTGGCTCGCTGGTCATCGGGCTGGCGAACTACCGCATGGGTGGCAGCCAGAGCATTACCAAGGATTCCGCAATCGGCGTCGGCTGTGGTGCTGCAATGACGCAGGTGGATTCACTCTGCCAGTCCCTCGGTATCACGGCATCCAGTCTTACATTCTGATAGGAGTCTCCTATGGAAGAAAGTAATGATGGTTATTCGATGACGCATCTGCCGCTCTACCAATCCTTGAACGAACACATCTTGTTTGCCGGTGCGCCGACCAGCGTGCTGGTCGTTCTGGCCATTGTCACGCTCCTGTTTGTTGCGATGTTCCAGTTCTATTACATCGTAGCGATTACGGGGCCGCTCTATTTCTTGAGCGTGTATTTAGCGGAAGATGATGCACAGTCTTTTGACTGCTATCTCATCTACAAGACAAAAAACGACTATTATTCTACCTGACTCTGAAAAGCGAGATTTCTTCTGCGAAGATCTCGCTTTTTTCACAGAAAAAGGAATCTGCAAGGAAGAAGTGACGAATTTGACATGGAAAGAATATGAGATGGATCCGACTTGCGTAGCGGACTGGCTTTCATGGGGAGGGCTGGTGCATCCCAGCATCATGCGCGGGAAAGATGACAGTTTCTTCGGTGTTCTGGCCTATGAACCATATCAGCCGGTAGCAGGACAGCCGGTTGTCCTGCCTGAGTTCAAGAATGGCTGGTGTTTCTGGCTGGAGCATCAGCACCAGCACCATCAAGACAGGCATTACCTGGTGGTAGCCTGGAATCCATTCTTCAACCGAGGGCATATCATAAACGGGATCCTCAAGAAGAGCATGGAATGGGCGGAGGCAAAGGAAACCTTCCTGCACTTGCTGCAAGATACGCGTCATGCCTTGGAACAAGTGACAACATGCCACTTACTGGAATACCAGGAGATCCTGGACTTCTTGGAATTCTCCCTCTCTATCGGCGACCGGCATGTCGAGATGCCAGAAGTACCGCTCTACTTGGATGCCTTGCTCTCACAGGATATTGACCTGGACTTCACGCACAGTCATCTGCGTATTGATGGAAAGAAGCTTTGCGTCCTCTCGTTGACAGCATCCTGCGAAGACGCACAGTTGGAGAAGATCTGTGACGCCTTCGAAGCACAGGACTACCGTCATGTTCGGCGACTGCTGCTCTTCAGCCCGAAGCGAGCAAAGAAGGAAGAGCTTTGGTATACGGCCAACTGGTGTCCGGGGCGAGGTTCTCTCCGGCAGCTCATCAATCAGGATATTTTGAAGACACTCAATGGTTATCATATGGACGCATTCTTTTTCCCGTTCGCCGAAGAGCAGTATCCGGCTGAACGCGACCGCTTGACAGCCCTGCTGGATTCCATGGAGCTGCCGTATCTCATCGAGAACTATCACCAGAAGAACGTCTGGTGGGGAAGCCTGCCAGGGATGTTCCGTTCGAATATCGTGCCGCCAATCCTGGGATTCGATAGCCTAGATGAACTGCTGGCACATGGATACAAGAAAGGAGACGATGCTGATGTATCGGACAAGCTGGTTCCGGCGCAATGAAAAGCCGCTGCGCGATGCCATGATCTGGGGACGCATCATCCGAGCAGAAATGCCAACAACCAATGATCCGGCCTACATCGTCTTGAATAAAGACGGCTCGATGCAAGTCACGTTCTCTTACCATGGGCCGGATCTTGATTCTGCCATCCAGCAGGAACTTGCCTCCATCACCTTGCAGCTCCATCTGGCTCTGGCTGCCATCCCGACAGACTGGTGCCTGTATTTTGAAGCACAACGCATTCCATCCACCGAATATCCGACGAAGAACCACTTCCCAGATCCGCTGACCTGGGCGATGGATCAGGAACGCAAAGAACTCTTCAGCAGTGGCAGTCATTTCGAGTCGAAATTCTACGCCACGCTCTACTGGATGGCACCTCCGGACAGCCGCGAGAAGATGAAGGAACTCCTGGTAGAGGGCCGGGAACATAAAGAGATACACGGCGAGGATACGATCCAGTCTTTCATGGAGCAGGTCAAGAAATTCTATGATACCTTCACCGGCCAGCGCATCCCAATCCAGCTGCTGACCGCAGACGAGACGCTGACCTACCTGCACTCAACCGTATCGGATCGCCCAAGACCGTTGCATGTCCCTAAACATCCGATGCTGCTGGATAAATACTTATACGACACGCCGCTCTACGGCGGCTTGGAGCCGAAGCTCAATAAGACGCACATCCGCGTCATCTCGCCAATCAAGTACAGCAAGACAACAGATTTCGGCTATTTCGATGTCTTGAACCAGTTGGATTTTCCCTATCGCTGGTCGACGCGCTGCTACTGCCTCTCCAAGGCCGACAACCTGAAAGAACTGGAGAAAATCCGGCGCAAATGGCGGGCCAAGCTACAGAAAATCTGGAGCTACATCATTCACTCTCGGGAGCCGGATACGGATCGCTACAACGATAAGCACGTCGTCAGCCTGCTCGATGAGATTGAGTCCGCGCAGATGGCCGTCGAATCGGATTCCTTCGGCTACGTGTACTACACGACAGCCGTCATCGTGATGGACGAAGATCTCGAAGCCGTAGAGGATAAAGCACGCGTCGTCCGTCAGGTTTTCATCGATCGTGGCTTCAAGGCTCAGATCGAGAACGTCAACGCCCTGGACGGCTGGATGGGAAGCCTCCCCGGCATGGTGGGGCATAACATCCGTCGGGAGCTTGTCTCCACCGGAAATTTCGTGCATCTGATGCCGCTTTCCGATATCTGGGCAGGCCCCGCATGGAACAAGCATCTGGACGGCCCGCCGCTCCTCTACACACAGACCTCTGGCAATACGCCCTTCCGTTTAAACCTGCATGTCGGCCCCATCGGTCATACCATGCTGGTCGGCGATACGGGTGCTGGTAAATCTGTCCACCTGAACTGCATCGAAGCCGCGTTTCGCAAGTACAAGAATGCCCGCATCATCATCTTCGATAACGGCAAAAGCTCTAAAGTCCTGACGTATGGTGTCGGCGGCAAATTCTATGATCTAGGCGAAGAAGGGGAGGATGCCCTTTCTTTCCAACCCCTGGCGCAGGTCGACAACATCCATGAACGGCAATGGGCGCAGGAATGGCTTTGTGACTTCCTGCGTGAAGAGAACGTCGAGATCACGCCACGCATCAAGAGCCTGATCCGCGATTCGCTCGGTATACTGGCGGATTCTCCGCTGGCCTTCCGCACCATCACGAACTTCATTGATTACTTGCAGGATGAAGAGCTGAAGACAGCGTTCTATCCGCTTGCCAAGAATGACCAGAATGGCAATGCCGGTGAGTACGGTAATATCTTCGACTCAGACGAAGATACGCTCAAGCTGTCGTCCTGGCAGACGTTCGAGATGGGCAAGATTATCAACCAGAAAAGCATCATAGGCCCGACGTTAATGTTCATCTTCCATCGCATCGAGAACCTGCTCAAAGGCTATGACGGCCATGACATCACGAAGGATGGCCCTACCTTGATTGTCTTGGATGAGTGCTGGATGTTCTTCAAGAATCCGCTCTTTGCAAGCAAGATTGAGGACTGGTTACGTACCTTGCGTAAATTCAACGCCAGCGTCATCTTTGCTACGCAGTCCCTGGACGATGTCGTGAACTCTCCGCTCTTCGATATCATCCTTGGTTCCTGCAAGACGCATATCTTCCTGCCAGATGAACTGGCCTTGGAGCCGAAGCGCAAGAAAGTCTATGAGCAGTTCAAGCTCAATGAACGCCAGATGGAGATCCTGTCACAGGCCAAGAAACGGAAGCATTATTACTACACGTCTTCCGAAGGCTCGCGCCTCTATGATCTTGGCCTGGAATATTGCCCATTGACTTTGGCTTACGTGGCAGTCGATAAGAACGGCTTGAACCGGTGCAATCAGATCCTGACAGAATTTGGCCCGGAAGCGTTCAATGAACACTGGCTGGCAGAACATAATCTCGTGCTGCCGGAATGGAAAGGAGAATTATCATGATTGTGATGTGTATGCTCGGTATGAGCTTGCTCTTCGCGGTTTATGCGTCGATTCGCGTAAACCGCCTGGAAGAGCGCGTGGAACGTTTAGAGAAATCCCGCTTGAAGACGGAGAGGGAGGAATAGTCGATGGAACCGGCATCACGCGCTTATCAGCGCATCATCATGAGCGAAGATCTCCGCTCGAACGCGCAGCAGCTCTATCAGCAGCTGCGGGATGAAGCCGAAGAGCAGGGGATGGATTATGACGAGGTCAAACGGCGGCACTGCCAGGAATTTGAGAACCTGTATCTGCCGCAGGATCTCAAGGTCATCTGCGACATGCTGGAACATGGCTATTCCATGCGGGAGGTCACAGAAGCTTATACCGATCAGAACCTCTTTGCGCGGGACATCAAAGTCCCCGAACTGGTCAAGATCTACGAAGACAAGGTACTGAGCCGGGTCAACGACGAACGCAAAAAGCGGTCTGGCCAGGAATTTGACCGTGCCAGGAATGCTTATGAAGCCTATCGGCAGAATAATGGCAACAAATATGACGACCACGACGACGCTTACCAGGACTACCGGGAGGGCGAAGTCATCATTGCCATGATGGTCAAGGACGGTTATTCTGAGCAGACCATCGCCGATGTCCTGGAAGCACGCTCCGATTACGATGATGCCTATATCAAGAGCATCATGGAAAAGTGCGGCCATGTCAAGCAGGCTTATCTGGACATCCGGCATGCACCGGATACCCTGGATGACGCCCGGAATGGATATGACGTGTATCGTATCTTTGCCAAACGCTACATGGATCGCACGGGGGCCAAGCTCTTGAACTACGACGATGACATTGGCATCGTCAAGGACATGAAGGAGCAGGAATTCCCAGAAGAGCTGCTGCAAGATGTCCTGCTGCACGCCTCGCCTGTGGCCAAGGAGCCGGGACGGAATCCTAATGAGTATGTCAAGGCACTGCTGGCGGGAGAAGAAGACCGGGAAGAACTGAAGGAAGCCATAGACGAGCCGGTACTGACTTGTGAAGAACAGTACAAAGACCTGATCGAGCAGTATGACAAGAATCTGAAAGAGCGCGGCCATCTGATGGGCATCCAGAATACAGACCGTCCCTACTACGACTGTCTGGCCGTGCGGGAACTCTTGTCCCGCCATTACATGGACGATGAAATCATGCAGGCACTCAATGAGCAGAGCGGGGTAGCGGCCTCCACGCGTCCCAACTACGCCTTGTGGATGGTCGAGAAGGCCAAGAAGCTGCTCAAGAAGGAGCAGAATCTCCTGCATGAGAAACTGCCGGATATCCAGAAGGGGCTGACTTATGCAGCTCTTGCCGCAGCAGGGGTTTCCGCTGCGGTCATCATGGCATCTATCCTGCGGGAGCGACTAGCTCTGAATCCCAGCCTGGAACAGCATCTTTTTGCGGCCTATCTTGATAAAGATTTGGCCGAAGCTTGCTTGAACCGGTATCCGGATTTTGACAAAGAAGCCCTGGCCGGGGCCTTGGCGGATTCGCCGCGTGCCATCATCCTTTCCGGCAGCCGTCTGCCGGAAGAGGAAAATTATGCCGAGCATGTCATCCAGGCTGCTGAGAAACGCCTGGAGTCCCATCATAAGAGCGTGGAGCAGCAGAAGTCCATCTTCGAGGAGTTCAACAGGCAGCATGGCCTGGCATATCAGGGCGTGGCTCCACAAGACAATCTGTCCGCGTTCCACTGTGGCCGTACAGCCTTGCAGATGATGCTGAAAGGCTATGAGCCGCTGGCCATCCGTGAAGCTATTCTGGCAACTGAAACACCGGACGACCGCCTGCCGGAAACCTTTGCCGATGAGATTCTGGAACGGACGCATCAGGTATATGATCGTCTCATGCGTATCAAGAACTACCATCCCGAGGCTGCGCCAAAATCGCAGGGAGAGGATGCGAAATCCTTCTATGAACGGGGCATCTATGAGCAGTACCAGAAACGTCACTTCATCAAGAGCAGCATGGACGTGGATGTCGTCAAGGCCATGCTGGCCTACGGAAAGTTCAACGGCAGGGAAATCCGAGAAGCTTTGCAGGAGTTGTCCCCCATTGCAATCGAACCGGGAAGGGATGCCAGCTATTACCAGAAATACGTCCTGCCGAATGCAAAGAACAGGCTGATGGATGAGAAGGACAAGCTGAATCAGTATCACCCTGTCCCGCGCAAGCTCCATGCAGGTACCGCGCAGGAAGAATATGCATACCATTGCAGCCGAATCCAGGATGCCATTGACCTGCCGTACAATCCGCAGATGGACGCACTGATTGCCGAGACTATGCTAATCCAGGGCTTCACACCTCCAGACATTGCCGAAGCCATACAGAATGAATCGCCGTGCCGGGGTGAGCAGAGTGACTACGGTATCGTCCTGGTCAACCACGCCCGCTTCCAGCAGGCCAATGATGAAGAACAGCAGGATGAGGAACGCGGGGCAAGCCGTGTCCGGACTTATACCGATACCGTAGAAGAGGTCACGGAGGAAGTGACGACTACGACCACGACCGAGACTACCCTGATATCGGATTCATGAAGAATGGAGGACGAGAATGAGATGAAACGGATATGGAAATCGCTGTTGTGCCTAGCTGTGCTTGGCCTTTCCAGCCTGTCGTTTTCCGCAGGCGAGGCGGAAGCCGCAGATATCTACACGGTCATTGCCGACGATGTCGCAAGCTATAACGGCAATGCCGAGCAAGTGGACTGGATTACGAATGCCATCTGCTATGCCTCCGCACAATATCAAGTAGATCCATTGCTGATCACGGCCATCATGGAGACCGAGAGCCATTTCAGCTTTGGCACCTTCTATACTACATCTTCGGCAGGAGCCATTGGCCTCATGCAGCTCATGCCGGATACCGCTTCTGCCATCGGTGTGAATCCATTCGATCCGCTGGATAATGTGCTTGGCGGTGCATCCTACCTGCGGACGTGCCTGGATGATTTTGCAGGATACGGGGACTATGCTGTGACGGATGCTGTGGCAGCCTACAATGCAGGGCCGCAGGCGGTCTACAACTATGGCGGTTGCCCGCCATATGCCGAAACGCAAGATTACATCGTAAAGGTTTCTGACTCCTATAACCGCCTCTTGGCGTATTACGGAGATGGATACTGAAAAGGGGGAATATCCCATGCTGTCCATGATAAACAACCGAAAGAAAGCCGTTATCGCGGCTGGCGTCGTGATGGGACTGGGCGCATCCGTCTTGGTGATGCCTGTCGTCCTGCGTCCGAGCCATGCTGCTGTCGCGGTATTCGATGCAGAGAATATCGCCAAGGCCATTGAGATGGTCGCGCACACCTTGAATATCCAGAACCTCAACCTCGACCAGCTGATCCTTCAAAAAATCAATATGAAGCAACTGCCGGACGAGACAAAAGAAAAACTGGATCAGCATGACCAGGAGGCGAAGAAGGGCCGGGATTGGGCAAACAGCTCCAATGCAACAGAGAATGCCGATATCTTGAAGAAGATGGGACTCTCTCCAAGCATCCTCAATAAGACGACGACTCCGGTCGATATTCTCAAGAATCAGATGGGAGATCTGGGAAAAATCTTCAAGCAGGGGGAAGTGCCAGTCATGCATGAGATGGCACAGAACAATGCCAAGGCATTGGATGCCAGCTTCGTGGATGCAGCAACAGCAGCCCAGGGAATCCAGAAATCCGATGATGCCATCAGCAAGAGCGTCGATGAAGCCGTCAAGGCTGCCGCCAATGCCGAAGGTGATATGCAAGTGCAGCAGTCTCTCGTAGCTCTGAGCGCAGCGAATGTGCGGGCTACGGAGAACAGCAACCGTCTGCTAGCTCAGTTGGTCGCAACGCAGTCCCAGAAAGGGTATGCAGACAATCTGGAGAAGGCTGCGGTGGAGCAGCTGGAAGAAGTGTCGCGGCAGAAACTGACGGAATGGGTCAAGAACTGGTGATGGATGTCCATCATGGACATCGAACATCGAAAGGGGATGAACGAAATGGCCGAAGAAGAAAAAGAACCAGCAGTAGATTCTCAACTCATGATGACCTACTTGAACACTTATCCAGGCGACAAAGAGTTTCAGGCATTACCGAACTCACCGCTGGCCGCCATCGAGAATGCTGTCCCGAAAGAGGACGCTCTCTTCAACATGAATATCAGTGACTGTGACCTCTACTACGCGTTCCTGGCGGATGTCGTCAAAGAACATCCAATGGATCTGGAAAAAGAGGAAGAGATTTTTGCTCGTCAGAGGGATGTGGCGAAAGCGATGTGGGAAGCCGACATGGATTACTTCCGGATCATCCGTTGCTTGACGTACATGCCGCTCAATATCGGTACGTCGGATCGCTATACGGATGCCGTCATCGCTGTGGCGTCTACCATCAATCCTATCCTGACGCTGCCGGAAGTCCAGCAGGCCAAGCCTATCAATCAGCTGGCATACAACAGCAGTACCCATGATATCTATCATGCCTACCTCAAGGCTGTCCTTCAGCGCAATCCATCGCAGCGGTTGCGGGATGCAGATAAGGAAGTCGTGAAGCTCCTGCATCGCGCGGAATTGCCAGCGTCTACCATCCGGCACTGTCTGATGGATAATTCCCTAGAGTTCATGATGCCTGCACCGACCGGGGACGCTGTGACGGATTATCAGCAGGAAATGGCCGTTATCAATCGGCTGAAAACACTCTTGCAGGAAGCCTATCAGGAAATCGAGCCGCAGCGTCCGCTATCCATGCTGGATATCAACCCGTTGGACGAGAATCATGTCGTTTACCAGAAGATGCAGACCGCCATCCGTCAGATGAAAGGTCAGCACGAGCGCGGAGACAGCTTCCAATATTGGGAGAAATCCATTCGCATCATGCAGGAGACATTGAACCGATTCAATGCCTTCCAGAACCTCAGCAAGACTGTCACCATCCTGACTGTCGGTGTTGAGCGTGCGGCAAAGGAATGCGAAGTCCAGATGCCGCCGGAGCTGGGACAGATCCAGAAACAGCTGCAAGTCCTCAATCAGCAGACCGACCGCCGCAAGCAGGACTGGATGACGCTGCGCGAGACAGCAGACCGTGTTGTCAAGATTTCCACACAGCTGGTCGGCGAGCTGCGCGAGAAGCGGGCGAAAAATCCCTTATTGCAGCTGGTGGAAGTCCAGCACGCAAAGCCCTTGATACAAGTCCTGCAAGAACCGAAGCCTGTGCCGAAGGATCTCTATTTTGCTTCATTGCGCCAGATTGCCAGAGGAAATCCCGGCATCTTGCCTGACCAAGCTGACCTTCTGGTGGCAAAACAGTTGCGTGCTGCAAAACTATCCGATGATGTCTGCCTGATGGCCCTGCGAGCCTCGCCGTGCTTCCGTCAGCTTGATAGCAGTCAGAGAATGGCGGCGGCCCGCTCCGTACTGGACACCGTGGATGCGCCGCCGGAACACAGAAGGGAAGAGGGGAACCATCGATGAAAGGAACATCTTTGTATTGGGTGCTAACCCTCCTGGCTGTCACCTTCCTTGCGGTTCACAGCGACGTTGCACTCGCAGCATCATCTGAATCCTTGGTCAGTCAGGGTACCGGCATCGGCGGAACATTTGACAAAGATTTTGAGACTATCGCAAAAGCCTTTGTCGCGATTGCCAAAGTCGTTGTGGTCATCATGACTTGCGTCGCCCTGGGCATGGTCATGTGGGGCGTGGAAGACGGCAAGAAGACCATGTGGAACTGGATTCTGGGGGCTGGCCTGGCCGTCAATATCGGTAGCTTCCTGCTCAGTGTCTTCACGATGCCGGATGTTTCCAGCTCTGGCGCAGCTGTCACACCGTTCGTGCCGGATCTCAAGAGTTCCAACGACGGCAAAATCAGCATCCTAGGAGATTTCATGTCCACCTATCAGCAGGTCATCAATCACGGTGCGTCCGTCATCACACCAATCTGTATCCGTATCCTGCTCATCCTCACCGTCATTGAAGCGTCCTGGGAACTCTCATTTAAGCTGATTTCTGGCGACAAGATCAAGTACCTGCTTTCGCTGTCCATCAAAGTTGGCTTTATCATCTTTTTGTTGGAGAACTGGGTGGGAGGCATGGGTCTCATGACCGCACTCTCACAAGGCTTCGAAACCATGGGCCTCATGGCAGGAGGTACAACAGCGGATGTATCCCCGGATAACATCGTCAACAATGCGGTCAAGATTTTCTCTGTCTTCTGGGATAAGGCACATTTCAACAGCCTGGGTCTCCTGGTTGTGAACTGCGTATCCCTGCTGACGATGATCGTGCTGCTCTTCCTCACCGCCATTGAGATGTTCATGGCGCGGGTGGAGTTCTACACCATGGCCATGCTGGTCATGCCGCTCCTGCCGTTCATGATTACCTCGAAGTTCAGCTTCCTTTCCGATAAAGCCATTGGCGCGATGTTCAACTTGGCCATCAAGATCATGGCCATCGCCTTCATGACCACCATCATTGAACCGTTCCTGAACGGCTTTGCACAGAAGGTGGCTGGGACAAAGGATGCTTGGGAGCAGGTCGGCATCATATTCCAAGTGTTGCTCTGTGCGCTCATCCTCTATATCCTGGTGCGGAAAATCTCGGAGCTGGCTTCCGGCTTGCTCAACGGCCAGCCATCGCTCGGCGGCAGCAGCATGACTTCGACGATGCGCGGTGCGGTAGGCGGTGCAGCCGCCGCTGCTGGCAATGTGCGCGGTGCTGCGGCCCTGGCTAAAGCTGCCGGACACTCTGGAGCAGGCGGCCTTACCGTCGGCACACTAGCTCAGATTGGCAAGGCAGCCATGCGTTCCAATCCGGCAGTGCGCGGGTATCGGGCTGGGATGAGGAATATCCAGCGGAAGAATCAGACGGAGACGAGTTCAAAGATTGCGCGTAGCATTACAGATCCTAATAATAGAAATGATGGGACGAGTAATGTAAATAAAAAATAACAGCACTTTACAACTTTTGAAACATAATAAAATCGCATAGCCTCCTTTGCGATG
>OLRV01000440.1_pt1 | contig 41231 bp, 35 predicted proteins | sample 1672421 | NCBI WGS metagenome assembly OLRV01 (sample SAMEA3136684, study PRJEB25190) | human gut metagenome | biome: human gut; feature: human-associated habitat; material: faeces | place: Austria | collected 2013
ACTCCATGGACAGGCTTTTTTCTACCCTTCCGTGTCCACTTTTATAATAGCATCAGGGAAGAAAAGAAATTTGAAAAAGAAAAAGATTGCCATCATGTTTGCCGCAGCGGCATTTCTGCTTGCCCTGGGTTTGATCCTGTATCCCCTGATCGCCGCGAAGTACAATGAAGTGCATCAATCCGCAATTTACGCGGAGTATGCGCAGATTGTGGAGCAGAAAGACGATTCGGAAAAGGAGCGGATTCTGAAATTGGTCCGTCAGTACAACGAGGCACTCAAACCGGGCGTACAGGAAGCCTATTCCCAGGACTTGCTCCTGTGGGCATCCGAGGACTACGCCGACCAGCTCAATATCGCAAGAAACGGCATTATGGGCTATGTCGACACTGACCGCCTGCAGACACTTGTCGTGCAGAACATGTCTTCGGAAGAAAGAGCGCGCCTGCAACGTGTCGAAGACCTCGTGTATGAAATTGAAGAAAAGATGACAGCGGCTGGATTTGACAATCAGCGAGTCAAGGAGGCGCAAGTGCTTTATGTGCTTGCGCTTTCTGACTTTTCTGAGGAAGCGGGATTCGTGGACAAGCTGGTCGGATGTTTTGCGGAAGGACAATCGGATGCGGATCTCATCGCTGCCGCAAACGGAGCCTTCGGTACAGATCTGTCTGCAGAGGATTTCACGAAGGTGATGAGCGCAATCCGAGCAGTGTATTCAGCAGATGATGGCATCCGACGAAGTGACATCGGGGATCAATGCCGCCGTGGCTACGGTCAGTGCCGCTGCCAGACAGGTGTCCGAGCTGAAAGGTCAGCTTGACAATTACGGGGCGTTCTATCAGGGGCTTTTAGACTATACCGGTGCGGTCAGCGATGCGGCTGCCGGTGCCAAGAACCTGAAGCTGAATATGGACGCGCTTTACAGCAATACCGGGGCGCTCAAGCTTTCCGTCGGGGAGCTGAACGATGCTGTGAATAAACTGTACGGTGGTACAAAGGACTTGGCGAGCGGCACTTCGGAGTTTGTCGATAAGACCTATGGATACGCAGATCAGCGATGAGATCAATACTATGACATCGTCCATCACCGGCAGCAATGCCGAAGTGGTTTCCTTTGTTTCCGACAAGAACACCAATGTAGACTCCGTCCAGTTTGTTATGAAAACAGCGGCAATCGAGAAAGCCGAAGCCGCCGTGAGTGACGTAGTAGAGGAAGCACCTTTGACCTTCTGGCAGAAGCTGCTCCGCCTGTTCGGACTGTATTGATCATTCCTATTTCAGCATTCAAAAGCGGCGGGAGTTCCCGCCGCTTCAGCTTGTCAAAAAAGTCCTTTTGGACTTTTTTGACAAGCTGCCTACAAAATTGCAAAATCAATATTTGTAGTATTATTTTGCAATTTTGATCGCTGCGGCGGGTTATTGAACGCGAAAGGGAACCCTGACGGTTCCCTTTCACACTATTCTTCCCTCCGAAACTTCCGGCTGGATAGGCTTTTTGACAGTCTGAAGCGGCGGGAGTTCCCGCCGCTTTTTCCAATGCCAGCATACTACAACTGTATTCGCTGATATATTGAAATTGTCAATTAAATCAAAACGGGTTAATACGCCGGGACACCATACCCAAGGATCTCATAATGCCCCACGGGATACTGATTCTGTCGGCAGGTAGGGGTAGCTCTCATAAAGTCGGCCGGTCTGGATGCAGAAATCAATCAGCTCATCGTCGATGATCCTTTGGTGCAGGTAGTGCAGTGCCAAGCCGGAGCAAGCGTTTTATCGCTTGCTCCGGCTTATTTTGTAGACCATGGCGCGCTCGCGTGTCGGCCTCCGATAATTATAATTGTAAATAATGTATCGTCCCGCTTTTGCCGTCTGACAAAAGCGGGACATTTTCAGAGCAGAGCAAAACGTGCAGCAGATTTGCCTTGCGTAAAATTGCAGTAAATTTGAATAAAAGTATATCAATTGAGTTGATTTTTGAAACGAGGTGGCAGTATAATTATAATTAAAAAACAGACAACATCTGCAAGTCCTGGAAGACGCAGGGATTTCCCGGACAGAGGACAAATTCCGGCCGTCTCCCATACGGAAAGACAGCGTCTGCCGCTTGACCGCTATCCTCCGCGCTCACGTATGCCCGGAAGATGACAACCAATAAAATGAAGAAAGAAGATGAAACCGTGAAGCATCCAGTAAAACGCTCCTTCGCAATCCTGCTCGCACTGGCCATTCTGGCAGGCCTGTGCGTCCTCCCTGCCAGCGCAGCGTCCTTCCCTTCGTCATTGTATCTGCGGCAGATTACCAATGTAAGCTGCACCCGCGCTTCCAATACGATGATGTGCCGGGCAAGAGCCTATCTCAGCGGCAACGATAACTGGTCGAGCATCACGGAATATGATCTGACCAACTGCGGCGCATGGTCCGACTCCTACGGCATGAGCTGGAACTATACGCTCTCCAAGCCCGGCGACGGCATCCACTCGATTAGGGTCAGTGAAACCGCCGTCAGCGGACTCGGCCTCGGCACGGTCAAGGCTCTGCTGAACGCGCATCCCGAGGGCTTTGTCATGTACTGCGGCCGGCTGCCCCATGCAATCTTTATCACGGACTACGCAGGCGACACCATCTACTGCGCAGATCCGGGTTGGGGCTACTCCGGCGACCGCCGCCCTCTGACCAGCAGCTATTTCGGCACCTGCTACGGCTCGCAGGCGAACATTTTGGCAAATGTTACCGCCTACTGGTATGTCGCGGGCTATAACATTTCCTCCTCCGGCAACGCCCCTACCGGCTGGCTGGACAGCGTGACCAGCGAGGGGGTCGGCAAGATCCGTGTCAGAGGCTGGACACTGGATGCGGATTCTCCCACGACCTCTCTGGACGTTCATGTCTACATCGGCGGTGCCGCGGGCGACAGCAACGCCGAGGGTCATGTGATCAAGGCCAATTTGGAACGCTCCGACATCGCGGCGGCCTATCCCGGCGCGGGCAGCGCGCACGGCTTTGACGCAGTGATCAACACCTCCAAAAGCGGGGATCAGCCCGTTTATGTCTATGGCATCAATGTCGGCGGCGGCGGAAATGCTCTGCTGAACAATTCCGGCGCGCGCGTCAACATCATTGCGGATACCGCCGCGCCGACCATCAGCGACGTCAAGGTCAGCAACGTCTCCGGGCGCGGCTATACCGTTACCTGCACGGTCACGGATAACATCGGCGTGACGAAAGTCACCATGCCGACCTGGACGCTGAAGAACGGTCAGGATGACCTCGTCTGGCATACTGCGGCCATCTCCGGCAACACCGCGACCTTCCATGTCGGCATCGGCGACCACAATCTGGAATCCGGCGATTATCTGACCCATATTTACGCATATGATGCGGCAGGAAACAGCTCTTCCGCCGCGGCGCCTGTGGTCACGCTTCCGAACATTCTCTCCGGGCCAACCGCAAGCGGAGCTCTGGAGGATGGCGTTTACATCATTGCCAGCTCCATCAACCGGAATCTGGTGCTGGACGTTTCCGGAGTTTCCAAGGATGCAGGCGCCAATGTACACGGCTGGATGTCCAGCGGCGGCGAAAACCAGCTCTGGTACATCAAGAGCATCGGCGGCGGACGGTATACCGTCCGCGCACTGCACAGCGGCCGCTATATGAATGTGGCCGGCAGCGGCAAGACCAACGGCACCAACGTTCACCAGTGGCGCAACGACGCCCCCAACGGCGACGAGAAGTGGCGCATCACCAATAACGGCGACGGCACCTATACCTTTATCGCGGCGGTCAACGGCCTTGCGGTTGATCTGGCAAACGGAAAGGCCGCCAACGGTCAGAATGTTCAGTGCTGGCAGACCAACGGTAGCGGCGCGCAGAAATGGTCGCTGATTCCGAGCAGCGTGAAGGAAGACTTCTACGGCCCGGAAATCAGCAACATCCGAATCACCGAGGTCAGCGTGGCAGGCTACCGCGTGACCTGCACCGTGACCGATCCCTCCGGTGTGGCAAAGGTCACGATGCCAACGTGGTCGGTGAAGAATAATCAGGACGATATCGTCTGGCATGAGGCGGCGATCTCCGGCAATACTGCGACCTTCTATGTCAGGGTTTCCGACCACAACGATGAAGCCGGCGACTACCTCACGCACATCTATGCGACCGACAAACGCGGCTATCTGAGAGGCAATTCGGCAGGCACGATCAATGTCCCCGAGGATAAGCAGGGGCCTGAGATCTCCAACGTCCGGATCAGCGAAGTCACGCCCAACGGCTACCGCGTGACCTGCACGGTCACGGACGAGACCGGCGTAGCAAGAGTCAAGATGCCCACATGGTCGGACAGAAACGGTCAGGACGACCTTGTCTGGCACGAGGCCACCCTCAACGGCAATACCGCGACGTTCTATGTCAGAACCGCCGACCATAAGAGCGAAACCGGCAGCTATACCACGCACATCTATGCCGACGATACCAGAGGCAACACCTCCAGCACGGCAGCGCCTACGATCCATGTTCCCTTCGGCGTGCCGGACGGCTACTATCGTCTCGCTTCTGCAGTGGACAACTCCAAGGGCCTCGACATTGCAGGCGTGAGCACGGACAACGGCGCCAATGCCCATCTGTGGGCTTATGGCGGCGGCAGCAACCAGAAGTTTGAGCTCAAATATCAGAACGGTTACTACACCCTCATGGCACTGCACAGCGGGAAGTACATCGACGTTGTCAACGGCAGCAATGTTGCCGGCACGAACGTCCAGCAGTATCAGGGCAACGGCAGCGATGCACAGCAATGGATGCTGAAGGACGCGGGCGACGGCTATGCCTATGTCATCAACAAGTCCGGCCTGTATCTGGATGTCAACGGCACTTTCTCCGACAATGGCACCAATGTGCAGGTCTGGACCGGCAACGGTTCGGCCGCGCAGAAGTGGAAGCTCATCCCTGTGGAAAAGGAAGTCCGCAAGGGCTATAACGCGGGTTATACCGGCGGCATGGCCGGCAGCGGCTCCATCGTCGCCTACGGCATCGACGTGTCCGAGCATCAGGGCACGGGATTCAATTTCCAGAACCTGAAAAACAGCGGCTATTCCTATGTCATTCTGCGCTGCGGCTTTGTTACCCGTAAGGACTACCGCTTTGAGGAATATTACGCTGCGGCCAAGGCCGCGGGCCTGAACGTGGGCGTGTATTTCTACTCTTACGCTTCGACACCGGCGGAGGCCTCCTATGAGGCGGATTGCTGCCTGAGCTACATCCAGGGAAAGAAGTTTGAGTACCCGGTCTACTTCGACTTCGAGGACGGCAGCGCACGCAGCTACAACGGCGCGCTGGCGCAGCAGATCTGCAATGCCTTCCTGTCCAAAATCGAGGCGGCGGGCTATCTGCCCGGCCTGTACGGCTACGCGAGCTGGCTGGATCCAAACTACGGAGCATGGGTCCCCACCTCCAGCATCTGCTCCAAGTGGGAGTGCTGGATGGCGAACTATTATAATGGCTCGCCCGTCAACGTCAAGTCGGCCAACTATCCCTCCACCTACGGTATGTATCAGTACACCTCCAGCAACTACGTCAACGGCGTCGGCCCGCTGGACACCAATGTGTGCTACAAGGACTATCCGTCCATCGTGAAGACCTATCACTTCAACGGCTATTGATTCCTGAAACCTGCGGGGGAAGCATTTCGCTTCCCCCGCGTTTTTGTGTCTGCATCGGGCTTGTGTGACGATTCTGTCACAAAGAAGTCACCCGGCTGTCACCGGCGTGGTATATACTGAGGGCAGAACAACAGAAAGGAACCAAAAGTTATGGAAATTCTCAGGGTAGAGCACCTGTCAAAAATCTACGGCAGCGGCGAAAATGCCGTTCACGCGCTGAACGATGTGTCCTTCGGCGTAGAAAAGGGACAGTTTCTTGCCATCATCGGGCCGTCCGGCTCCGGAAAATCGACGCTTCTGCACATCCTCGGCGGCGTGGACAAGCCCACCTCCGGCAACGTTTACCTGAACGGAGAGGACGTTTATTCCCGCTCGGACACGCAGCTTGCCATCTTCCGCCGCCGAGAGGTGGGACTGATCTACCAGTTCTATAACCTCATCCCGGTGCTGGACGTCGTGGAGAACATCACCCTGCCCGTCCTGATGGACGGCCGCAAGATCAACGAGGAGCGCTTACAGGAGCTATTGCAGACGCTCGGCCTGGAGGGACGGGAAAAGCACCTGCCCAACCAGCTCTCCGGCGGCCAGCAGCAGCGTGTCTCCATCGGCCGGGCGCTGATGAACGCGCCCGCCGTGGTGCTGGCGGACGAGCCGACCGGCAACCTCGACAGCAAAAATTCTCAGGAGATTGTGGAGCTGCTCAAGCTCTCCAACCGCCGCTACGGGCAGACGCTGATCGTCATCACGCACGACGAATCCATTGCCCTGCAGGCCGACCGCATCATTGCCATCGAGGACGGCCGCATCACACGCGATGAGGTGATCCGGAAATGAAGATCTTCCGAACCGTTGCCGTGAAATCCATGAAGAAAAACCGCACTCGTACGCTGGTGACCATCATCGGCGTCATCCTGTCGGTTGCGATGTTCACGGCCGTCACAACCTTCATCTCCACGCTCTACGGACACATGGCACGGGTCGACGCCTATGAAAACGGCAGCTACTGCCTCGCCTTTTCCTCCGTGCAGGCCGAGGCGCTGACCGAGATGCGCGTCGATTCCGACACGAAGCAGCTTGCCAGCGGAGAGTATCTCGGTTATGCAAGGCCGGAAAACGCGGAGCTGCGCAATGACCGCTATGTCTATCTGCTGTCCGTGAGCGGGAATTTTTCCGAGCTTCTGCCGGTGCATCTGACGAGCGGCCGGATGCCGGAAACGGCACAGGAGATCCTGCTGCCCGACCACCTGCCGACGCTTGCGCGTGTGGGCGAGGAGCTGACGCTCGCGCTGGGCGACCGGATGCAGGACGGCAGGATGGTCGGCCAGGACACGGCATATCAGAAAGGCGAGGTGTTTGCCCCGCGGCAGACGCGCAGCTATACCGTCGTCGGCACCTACCGGCGGCCGAGCTTTGAGTCCTTTATCGGGCCGGGCTACACCGCCCTGACCGTGGGCGAGGGCGCCTCCACGGGACTGTATGACGTTTTCGTGCAGACCAAATCGGCCAAGACGGAGGCGCTGGACGCCTATGCCGCCAGATATCAGGCACGCAGCGCAGGCGAACCGGAATACAACTGGAGCTACCTGCGCATGAGGGGTAATATGCGCTACGGCAACCTTGACCGTAGTATGTACCGCTTTGCCGCGATCCTCTTTGCGATGATCATGGTCGGCGCGGTCAGCCTGATCTACAGCGCCTTCTCCATCTCCGTCAGCGAGCGGACGAAGCAGTTCGGCCTTCTGTCCTCCGTCGGTGCGACGAGAAAGCAGCTTCGCAAAACGGTAATTTACGAGGCCCAGACCGTCAGCCTGATCGGCATTCCGCTGGGCTTGCTCGCCGGCTGCGGGGGAATGTGGGTGACCTTCCTGCTGCTGGGCGACCGGATGGAGAGCCTGTTCGGCGAAACGATTCCGCTGCGCTTTTCGGTCTCTCTGCCTGCGCTTGCCGTTGCGGCCGCAGTGGGCTTTCTGACCGTGCGTATTTCCGCCATGCTCCCGGCGCGGCGTGCCATGCGCGTGACGGCCATCGAGGCCATCCGCCAGAGCCGCGACATCAAAATGGGACGCAGGACTTCCTCCGGCAAGCTGGCCTACCGGCTGTTCGGCCTGCCGGGGATGCTTTCGAAAAAGTATTTCCACCGCAGCCGGAAAAAGTACCGCGCGACCATCCTCTCTCTTGCCATGAGCGTGCTGCTGTTCATCTCCGCCAGTACCTACGGGATGTACCTGACGGACTCGGCGGAGGATGTGGTCGATGTGAGCAGCTATGACTACGCCTATTTTATGGAAAAAATGCCCCTGCGGGATGCACAGGCGCTTGCCGAGACTCTGCGCGGCGGCGAGGGCGTCCGCGCGGCGTGGTGCAGCGTTGAGAAGAGCAGCACGGTCGTTCCGATGAAGGATGCCTTCTCGGAGGAGTATCTGCAATACAGCGGCGACCGGTACGGCAACCGCGTGGAGACGGAGCTCTATGTCATGCTGACCTATCTGGATGAGACGACCTATGCCGCCGTCTGCGCCGAGGCGGGAATTTCCCCGGAGAGCGGAAGCCCCATTTTGCAGAATTATATCCGGCAGGTCTATTATACTCCAACCGAAAACAGCCGGCGCACCTATGCCGGAAGCGTCCTGCACAGCGGGGTGCAGGAGCTGGCAATCTTTTTGCCGGACGGAATCCCCGGCTACAGAATGACGGGCGCCTACTCGCAGGAGGAGGACGGCTCCTGGACGGCGGAATATGGGCAGAATTTGCAGGACATCTACTGGCAAACGCACGAAGCATCCTCCGAGCCGGAGTGTATGGTTCGCCCGGCGGTGACCGAGAAGTTCCGCTTCGGCGCGACGATGGGAGAATCGAAAATCAACACCGCCGCCTCCTATGGCCTCGCGCTGTACCTGCCGATGTCCGCCCTGCCGGAGGAAGATCCTTACGTCGGCGTGTATGTGACCGCCTCCAATATGGAAAAGGCGCACGAAACCATGATTGGGGCTCTGCAAAAGGCAGATCCCGGCTTCCGCGAGGACGACCTTCTGGACGCGCACGAGACGGAGCGCAATATGCGCAACGTTCTGACGATTATCCGCGTGTTCTCCTACGGCTTCATCACGCTGATCTCCCTGATCTGCGTGGCAAATGTGTTCAACACCATCTCGACCAATGTAGCGCTGCGCCGCCGCGACTTTGCGATGCTGCGCTCGGTGGGCATGACGCAGGGCGGCATCTACCGCATGATGGGCTACGAGTGCCTGCTCTACGGCCTGTGGGCGCTGGCGCTGGGGCTGCCGTTATCGGCGGGCGTGGCGTATCTGATCTGGCGCGCCGCGGGGGAGATCAGCAGCAGCAGCTTCCGGCTGCCGTGGATGAGCGTTCTCGTCGCCGTGGTGTCGGTGTTCCTTGTGGTGTTTGTCTCCATGCTCTACGCCGTCGGGAAGCTCCGCAGGGACAATCCCGTGGAAACGCTGAAGGAAGAAAATGTCTGATGATCTGCAAGGTGGCCGCCGGGAAACCGGCGGCCACCTTTTTTGTGAAATCTATTTGGAAATGATTGCAATTCCATATCGGAATGTGGTATGATGCAGGTGGGAAAGGGGCGCTGCGGCGCTCGGAGTTTGAAGAAACTTAGGAGGAAGACGAGCATGAAAATCGGAAAGAAACTTGCGGGCATCCTGCTTGCACTGTGCCTGCTTCTGAGCCTGCTGCCGATGGCGGCGCTGGCCGCGCCTGCCGCTCCGGAGGGCATCTGGACGGATTATGCGGCTGACGCATTTGCCGGCGGTTCCGGCACGGAGGAGGATCCCTATCAGATCGCAACCCCGGAGCAGCTTGCGAAGCTGGCGGCGGACGTGAATACGGGCGTTGTGAATCTGAGTCACAGCGGTGAGCATTTTATCCTGACGGCAGACCTGAATCTGTCCGCGCACCGTTGGATTCCAATCGGCACCGGAACACGGAATGCATCTTTCCACAGCTGGTATGGCTATTTTGACGGCAACAACAAGACCATCACCGGGCTTTATGTGGATGAGAGCAAGGAAGAATTTACCGCTGGTCTGTTCGGCAATTTCGGCGGCGAAACGATTAAAAACCTGACAGTCAAGGATGCCTATGTGAAGTCGGAAAGTACACGGCAAGAGAAAGACGGCGCAGGCATTCTGATCGGCAACGCGATCGCTTCCGGCAGCGCAAAGATTCTGACCATTGAAAACTGTCATGTCAGCGGCACGGTGGAAAGTGGCAGCGCAATCACCGGCGGTATGGTCGGCTACAGCAGCTACTTTACTTACAACGACTGCACCGCGGATGTCGAGGTCAAGGGCGCAGGCCAGGCGGGCGGCTTCGTCGGCAGCGAGTTCAGCGGAAAATACAATGGCTGCACGGCGAAGGGTACAGTGACCGGCTCTTACAGCGTCGGCGGTTTTGCCGGGGTTCTCTTCTCTGAGAGCAAGGCGGTGAAGTGCGCCAGCTACGCCAAGGTGACGGCCAGCGACTGGAACGCGGGCGGCTTTGTGGGTTATGCAGAAAGTTGCGAGATCAAAAACTGTGTTGCCTTCGGCGACGTGCGCAGCCTGGTGACCGACTGGGATGTGAAGGCGGGCGGATTTGCCGGTACCAATGATTCCTCCGCGATCCTGAACAGCCATGCGGCGAGCAAAGTGACGGGCGGCAGTGCGGCGAACCCCGTCGGCGGCTTTATCGGTGTGACGAACGGAACCATCCAAATGACGGGATGCTCCTTCGATGCGGAGAAGAACCCGAAGTTGAAAGCCGCAGGAGTGGAGAATGGTGACATCAAGGTCGAGGCTGGCACGACGCAGGAGGTTCTGTGCAACATCTGCGAGGACTATTATGAGGGTCACGACTGGGACGACGAGCTGACGCTGGTCGAGGAGCCGACCTGCACCGAGCCGGGCTATGAGGCGTTCCACTGCAAACGCTGCGGTACGGCCGGAGAGCGCAGCCCGATCGAACCGAAGGGTCATGAGCTGACCAAGGTCGAGGGCAAGCCCGCGACCTGCACCGAGGACGGTTATGAGGTCTACTGGCGCTGCGAGGTCTGCAAGGGTATCTTCGCTGATGAAACCGGAAAGGAACAGCTTGAAGAGCCGGTCGTGATCGAGGCGGAAGGCCACAAGCTGGAAAAGACGGAAGGCAAGCCCGCGACCTGCACCGAGGACGGCTATGAGGCCTACTGGACCTGCAAGGTCTGCAAGAAGCTGTTTGCCGACGAGCAGGCGGCAAAGGAGATCGAAAAGCCCGCCGAGCTCAAGGCCAAGGGTCACAACTTCGGCGCGTGGAAGGTCACCAAGGCGGCGACCGCCACGGAAAAGGGCGAGAAGGAGCGCGTTTGCTCTGTCTGCCAGTTTACCGAGAAGGAAGAGATCCCCGCCACCGGCGAGAACAAGCCGGGTGAGACGAAGCCTGAAAAGCCGAACGGTCCCAAGACGGGCGACGAGAGCGAGGTAAACAAGTGGATCGTGATCCCGATCGTCTGTGTGGTCGTCATCGCCGGACTGGTCGTGCTGCTGGTCTGCATCAGCAAGAAGAATAAAAAAGGCGGAAAGTAAAAAGTTCCGGTACATAAAAGTGCCCCGGCAGCATGGCTGCCGGGGCACTTGGCGTGTAAAAGAAATTGCGGGCCGAAGGTTTCGGAGGGAAGAAATTGGTAAGCTGCCCGGCCGCTTTTGCGGCCGGGCAGCTGCTTTTTTGTCATTCTTTCACTACCGCCGGGGTGCGCTGCACCGAGAAGAACAGAAGCACCGCGCCGAGGGCGGAAATACCGGTGTAGACCAGCAGCATCTGCCGCACGCCGAGCGCGTCGATCAGCAGGCCGGAGAATACGCTCGCCATCAGCCCGCCGACGGTGCACACCGCGCCGAGGTAGGTCTGTCCCTTGACCTCGTCCTTTTTGGCGACGACCATGCCGACGTAATAGACCGAGCTGACGGTGTACAGGCCGTAGCCCAGCATCTGGGCAAACTGCGCAATATACAGCCCGGCAATACCCGGCAGCAGCAGCGTCAGCGCCAGCCGCAGCGTACAGAAGATCCCGGAGAGCTTCAGCCAGAAGTTGCAGCGGGCGCGGCAGAGCATCCGCGCGAACAGCACCATGGGCACCAGCTCGACGATCGCGGCGATCATGACGGCCGTTCCCTGCGCGTCGCCGTTGCCCTTGAAGAGCGCGATCTGATACATGAAGTTGGTCAGTGCGGAGGTGCTGATCAGCAGCAGGACACAGCCCGTCAGCAGCAGGAAAAACCGGCGGTTTTCAAGGAAAAACTGCGGAAAACGGGACGCCTCGCGGCGCTCGAGCCGTGCCTGCTCCGGTTGCGGAAAGCACAGCGTGGAGATTAGCAGCCCCAGCGTGAGCACGGCGGCGCAGACGGCCAGCGTGCGCATCCCAAAGTGTACGAGCAGCAGATTGACGCCCTGCACACACAGCGCAAAGCTGACAGAGCCAAGACCGCGGCTCGGCCCGTAGTTCAGCGGCAGGCCGCCGTGGATGGCAGACATCCCCAGCGCGTTGGCAAAGGAGGGCAACGCCTGCACGCAGACGCAGGCGACGCTGAACAGGACGACCGCCGGCCAGCGCCGGTCGATCAACGGCAGCAGCGGCAGTGTGCATAACAGGATCGCCGCCGTCAGAATGCAGACGATGCGCTGCACGCTGACGTGCAGGCGCTCAATGACGCCCGTCAGCAGCGGCTGGATCAGAAAGGACGCGCCGGTGCCCAGCCCCAGCAGGATGCCGGACTGTGTGTTTGTCAGGCCGAGATGGAGAAAATAGCGGCTGGCATAGGCGACCAGAACGCCGTAGGCACCCCAGAGGAAGATGTTGATCAGCGCGTACAGGACGTTGATTTTTCGGCGGCTCATGTGATCATTCCTTTATGTTTGAATAATACCACCCGGTCAACAGGTCTACGACCTCGCCGTAGGACTGCTTGCCGGATTTGACGGAGAAGGCTTTTAAGTAGGAGTCGTAGACCTTGGAGGTGGCCTCTGAAACTTTTTCGTTTTCCACTTTCTGATAGTGCGTGCGGGAAGCGGCGGCGTCGGTTTTGATCTCGTCGGACGCGGCCTGCCAGACCTCGCCTGCCGCTTCGCGGTCGACGCGGTAGAGGGCGTTATAGCAGTAGACAAAGGCCAGATAGTAGCCGGAATAGCGGAAGGCTTCGTCGTTCGACACGCTGCACGCCAGAAATGCGGCAAAATTCGCCTCGTTCTCCCGCGCGAAGGCCATGCGGTGACCGATCTCGTGGCACATGGTGAAGGGGACGGAGGTCGTGAAGGTGGTCGTGCTGATGCTGCTCTCGCCGGTGAAGGCGATGAAAATGCCCGTCGTGCCGGTCGCGCCCATGAGCTTGCTGCTCAGCAGCTTCTTGACCCGCGCGGTCGAGCCGTCAAAGCAGGGCATGGTCTGTGCCAGCAGCTTGTAGTTTTCTCCGGCCTGCGTGGAAAGCGCGGAAAAATCGCCCGGCAGCATCACGCCGTCCTCGCCGCGGGGAACGGCCTTGGAGGCGGCGTTTGCCTGCGCGAGATAGTATTCCGTCGCCTCGCGCAGCTCCTGCGGAGTGTACTGCTCCACGGAAAAACCGAGGCGCTCCTGCATGGGCGGCGCGAAATAGTTCAGCCCCCAGATGGCCACGAAGAGGAACACGCCCGCGCAGACGATTTCCAAAACGCCGGTCAGCCAGCGCAGGAAGTGCGACTTCCGGAGCGAGAGGATCAGCGACACCACCAGCCAGACGGCCAGCGCGCAGACCGCCAGCTCCCAGACCGGGACGGGAATGGGGGCGGTCAGATCGGCGAGGAAGGCGAGAATTTTCCGGGAGAGCTTGGGATAGAAGGCAAAGACGAGCGCCGACCATTTTTTTGCGGCGAAGATCATCAGGCCCGTCAGAATCAGAAAGGCCGCGCTGGAGATCAGGCGACGCAGGGGCTTGATCATGGGATACCTCCGGGATTTTGGAAAATTCGTTGCAGGAAAGGGAAAATTCGGCTGCGCCCTACGCGATGGGTCAAAAATTTGCTTGCACCTGTAGGGAACGCTCTTGAGCGTTCCGCGGGTAGGCACTGGCGATTATGAAACTGCCATCAGCGTGGTATGCACCAATGGTTCCCCTGTGTAAAGGGCCGCGAAGCGTCGGAGCGGTAGTGAATGATATGCCGGTGGCATATCAGAGCCGCGCCGCGACCGAGCCGCAGCGAGACCTGTCAGCGAAGCTGACTGAGGGGTTGTAAATATTCTTATACTATTTAACAAATTATTCAATCAACCCTTCCGGCGCTTCGCGCCACCTCCCCTTGCACAGGGGAGGCTTTGGGCTGGCACCGTGTACGGGCATTGGGAATGACGGCGTTGTCAGTCGCAGAGCTTCACAGCAGGGCTTCAAACAGTGCAAGGCCAGTGTCCAGCACGGACGGATCGAAGTCGAAATCCGGCGTGTGCAGCGCCGGGCCGCCGGTGCCGAGAAAAAAGAACACACCCGGCACGCGGCGCTGGAACTCCGAAAAGTCCTCCGTCGTGTAGGACGGCGCGGCCTCCGCGATGGGGAAGCGCGTTTTCGCCTCGGTGAGTAGAGCGGGATCGTTGGTCACAGGCGGGTAGCCTTCGCTGCGCGTCAGGCGGACGGCACAGCCGGTTTCCTCGCCGACGCGGCGCGCGAGCGCCTCCAGCTTCTGCCACAATTCCGCAAAAAGCGCCTCGTCAAAGCAGCGCAGCGTGCCCTCCAGCCGGGTGCGGTCGCTGACGGCGTTGCGCGCGGAGCCGCTTTCCATCCGGCCGAAGCGCAGGACGCAGGTTTTTCCCTCGGCCAGCGCATAGGCGTCGGCGACGAAGTGCAGCCCTGCGGCCAGCGCGTCGCTACCCTCCTGCCAGCGGGCGATGTGGGCAGAGCGCCCCTCAATCTCGACGGTCAGCTCGCAGGAGCGCGCCATCTGTCCGCCGGGGCGGGCGGCGACCACGCCTTTTTCCAGCTCCGGCCAGAGGTGCAGGCCGTAAATGCGCGTGACGTGATATTCTTCCAGAATTCCCGTTTCGCAGATGTGCTTTGCGCCGCCGGTGGTTTCCTCGGCAGGCTCGAAGATCAGAAGCACATTGCGCGCCTGCCGCATTTTCACGCGCGACAGGTACTCCGCCAGCGCCAGCACGATGGCCATATGGCCGTCGTGGCCGCAGGCGTGCATTTTGCCGGGATGCTGCGAGGCAAAGGGCAGGCCGGTCGTTTCGCAGATGGGCAGGGCGTCCATGTCACTGCGGAAGGCGACGGTTTCCGGCTGCCCGTAGTCAAAATAGGCGCAGACCGCGCTCTCCCACGGAGAAAACACCCGGCAGTGCAGCCCGGACAGCACGCCGCGGACGTAGGCGGCGGTTTCCGGGAGATGGCAGTCCAGCTCCGGGATGCGGTGCAGTGCGATTCGGTGTTGCGACGGCATGGCTCGGCCTCCCTTGCGAATTCTTTTGTTCTATTGTATCGTAGTTCGACGCGATTTGCAAGAGCGCGGAATGGGTGAAAAAATCCCGCCGTCCATTTTGGACGGCGGGGAATTTTAGATTGTGCGGTGCTTTTTCCCAAGCAGCGCAAGGCAGCACAGACAGAGCGCTGCGGCGGAAAGACAGACGGGAAGCAGCCTGCCCGCAGCATCACCGGTGGCCGGGGCGTCCGCGGGGGCAAAGACCACGCGGAGCACACAGTCACTCCGCAGTGCCGGGAGGACGAGCTTGCCGCTTTCAAAGCGGGCGGTGACATCCTCGCCGTTGAAAAACACGGCCTGCGGGCGGCTGCCGGGGGTCAGAGCGACTTCCGGGGTGCTGGCTTCCGCGAGTTCCAGCGCGGTGGTCTGCGCGCAGAGCGTGCCGTTTACCCGGATGCTGCCGCTGCCGCTGAGCTCGACGCGCAAGGTATACGTGCCGGGAACGTGCGTCGTCAGGGTGGTTCCCCGCGCGAAGGCGCAGAGAGTGAGCGACGCAAGCAGCAGCAGAAGCAGCAGCGCGCGGACTGGCACGCGCAGAGTCGGTTTGAGCTTCATGGCAACACGTCCTTTGATGGGGCGTGCTTATTCCGCGACGACCTCAGCGGTGAAGGTGATGGTCGCGGTGTAATCGCCGGCGAGGGCCTTGCCCCAGTTGGTGCTGGTAATTACAATATACATATGGTAGCAGGACCAGAATGTACCTCCAATATTTTTACTTGGAAACTGGGGACAGTCGGTCACTCCACCGGATGCTCCTCCAAGAAATGTAAGGTCGTGCGCATTGCGCACACTAGCGTAATCTCCGCTCTTGCCATTAGAGCAAGTGATAGAGAATGGAATTGTTGTAGAAACACCTTCGCAGGTAAAGGCATCATAGTCCATTGTAACTTTTAGATTTTTCCCTTCGGCAAATCCATTAGAATCTGTTACGGTAACATTACCAATATCCGTTTCCGTTTCCCCAAACGGGATCTCCTGATCGGCGGGGATATTCAGCGTATAGGTCGCGGGCGGGACGGTGGTGGTCAGGGTGGTCGTGCTTGCAAGGGCGACGGTCGCCACGGAGGCGAGCATCAGCAGAGCCAGTGCGAGGGATAAGAGCTTTTTCATGATTTCTTCTCCTTTAATTTTATTTTACCCGAAGGGTCAATTTCATTTCCGCGCCGTTCAGGGGCGTGACGCCGTCGTCCTCGCGGAAACAGGCGTAGTTCAGGACGGCGGAATACGTTCCCGCGGCGAGCGGCCGGCGCAGGACGATGGGTGCGGAGGTCCTGCCCGGCGCGATCCGCTCCGACTGCCACAGCAGTGTCCCGTCCGACAGGGTGAGGGTGATCTGAAAATAGCAGGGATTCTGCGCTGGATTTTCCAGACACAGCGTCTGCTGCGCGGTATCCGCCGCCAGCTCCAGCAGCTCATAGCCCGGGACGGAGATGGAGTCCGGGTTCTTTTCCATGGACGGCGCATCGCCGGGGAGCTGCGCAGACTGCGCGCCGCAGCGCCACAGGAGCAGCGCCAGAAGTACAAGAAACAGGACTGCGGCCGCGGCGGGAAGCGCGGGGAAGCGGTGCTTGGGCGGGGCTTCAAAACGTCCGCGTTTCATTTGGCGGCTTCCGCCCCGGAAAGCAGCGACTGAAATTCGGCAAAGAGCTTCTTTGCGTCGGAATATGGAATCTCGCTTGCGGATTTGCCCAGATAGGGATGGTATTTTTTGTCGAAGGCCGCGGCGTTTTCCGGTTCCGCCTTTTCGTGCAGGAGCAGGGACATCATTGCGACGAAATCACCGCTTTCCGCTTCGTCTGCCCAGTGGTGTTTGGAGGACAGATACGCCTCGAAGTGTTCTTCCAACGGTAAGGCAATATGGCCATGAAAGTTTTCTGCTGCGTTCATGCGTGCGGTTCACCTCCTATGCTTGAATTGTATTCGAAAATATATATCAAATAATGAATACAGACAAATGATAACACGACGAATACAATTTTGTCAAGAGGTGAGGCGAGAAATGAACTATTTTATACCGCAAAAGCCGGATAAAGAGGTAATTTCCATCCGGCTGCCATCGGAACTGCTGAAGCAGATCGACGAAAACGCCGCCAAGGCGGACATCAGCCGCAACGAGTTCATCAACCAGTGCATTCTGTTTGCCATGGAGCACCTACAGGGAGAATAAAAGAAGGGTCATGAAGCAACGCTTCATGACCCTTCTTGTTGGTATTTCATTCCGTGAAGGTATAACGCACGATGGTGCCGCGGCCGTCGCCGGTTGTAATGACCACGTCGCCAGCGCTGTTTTTGCCGGAGTCGATCACCGGATAGCGTGCGTTGGCGGCAACATAGGCATCCGGACTCTCCGCTTCGATCTCCAGAAAGTCCTTGCTGGCGTGCGCTTCGCCGCCGCAGGGGTTGACCGTTTCGATCAGAACTTCATATTCGTTCATATGCTTGGCTCCTTTCTTTTTTTCAGTATACCACAAAAACGCGGGCGAATGCAAAGCGTTTTTTCGAAAAAAGTGTTTTCTCAGGCTGTCGAAAAACCCATCCAGCCCGAAGTTACGGAAGAAAGAAAAGAGCGAAGGGAAACCACCACAGCGAGGTGTTTCGGAGCGCAACCGTCGCAAAGCGGCGGCTCTTGGCGCACAGACAGGCTCCCTTGCGCGCGGAATCAAAAGGGACGCGGAGCGTTCCGGCTCATTCCACCGTGAAGGCTTCTTTTCCCAGGCCGCAGACCGGGCAGACCCAATCCTCAGGGACATCCTCCCACGCGGTGCCGGGAGCGACACCGTTATCCGGGTCGCCCAGCGCGGGGTCGTAAACATAGCCGCAGGGGCATTCGTATTTCATAATCATCCTCCTTAGCCGCTCATCCGGTCGGAGATGAACGCCATGATCTTGTCGTGGCAGCCGCCGCAGCCGGTGGCGCAAGACGTGATGCGCTGCACGTCTTCAAATTCCCTTTCCACATCGGAAAAACGGGTGTTTTGATGCAAAGCGCGGTCAATGTCCGCCATGCTCACGTGCTTACAGTGGCAGAGCTCTTCGTTTACTGCGTAGTCCATAGAATCCTCCTGCTATAAACGGGCTTGCGCCGGGGTTGCGACATCCGAAGCGATCACCCGTTCCGAACCGTCTTATTTCCCAAAGTACCGCTCCAGCAGACCCTTCAAAGCGCGGCCGTGACGGGCTTCGTCGCGGGCCATTTCGTGGACGGTGTCATGGATGGCATCGAGGTTGTTCTTCTTTGCGACCTTGGCCAGCTCGACCTTGCCTGCCGTTGCGCCGAACTCGCAGTCCACGCGCCATGCCAGATTCTTCTTGGTGGAGGCGGTCATGTTGGGCTCCAGCTCGCTGCCCAGCAGCTCGGCAAACTTCGCGGCGTGCTCGGCCTCTTCATATGCAGCCTTTTCCCAGTACAGGCCGATCTCGGGATAGCCTTCGCGGTGCGCGATGCGCGCCATGCACAGGTACATGCCGACCTCGGAGCACTCGCCGGTAAAGTTGGCCTTGAGCTGCTCGAGGATGAACTTCTTGTCCTCTTCGGGAACGCCGTCGAGCTTGGTGCCGACGCCGAACTCGTGCTCAGCAGCCAGCGTCAGATCGCCTTCGACAAGCTTGAACTTCTCGCCGGGAACGCCGCAGACCGGGCACTTGAAGCCTTCGGGGAGCTCGCCTTCATGGATATAACCGCAAACGGGGCAGACATACTTTTTCATTTGAAAATCCTCCAATTTTAATTTTTTTGTTCATTATTTGCCGCATCCGGCCGGATGCAGGAATTACAGATCCCGGTAAAGGTCAGGACACATTCGCGCACCGCGCCGCAATGGACCTGAGAGATCAGGTGCTCCGGCGGGTCGGTGCCGTCAACATCGATGACCGCGCCGCAGTGCGTGCAGATGAAATGCGCGTGCGGGGTGGTGCAGGCGTCGAAGCGTTCCAGCCCATTGACCACGCCGACGGAGATCAGCCGCCCCTCCTGCTGAAACAGGTTCAGGTTGCGGTAGACCGTGCCGAGGGAGAGATCGGGAATTTCCGGCTTGAGCCGGGAATAGACCCACTCCGCGCTGGGATGCGTCTTGGTGCTGCGGACACATTCGTAAATGGCGTCGCGCTTTTTGCTGTGTTTGCGTGGCGGCATGGGCCTCATCTCCTAAACAATAATAATTATCATTTGCATTATTATAATAGCATGGGGCCGGGGAATTGTCAAGAGGGCAGGCTAACTTTTTTTGAAAAAATTCTGCGCGGAGGGAAATGTCCTGCCAAAACCGCCGGATCCTCACGAAGGTTCCGGGAGCGATCGCGTGCCTTGCGGAATTTCTCAGCAAACTGCCCAAATTGCCAGTTGAAATATCCATCGGAATCGGCTATACTATGAATGAAAAATTGGGGAGGGAGGCCAGAATATGGGAGAAGTGATTGCCGTTATCTCCGGCAAGGGCGGAACGGGAAAGACCTCTGTCTGCGCCGCGGTCGCCTCCTGCCTCGCCGCAGAAGGAAAGCGCGTGCTGTGCATCGACGCGGACATCGGCCTGCGGAATCTTGACATTGCGCTGGGCATGGCGGAGCTGCCGGTACTGGCGTTTACGGAGATTCTGGAGGGCAATTACGCGCTGGCGGATGCGACGGCGCATCCCGAGCTGCCGAATCTGTTCCTCCTGACCGCACCCAGCCGCGCGCTGGGGCAGAAGATCGACGAAAAGGCCTTCGCCTGTCTTTTGCAGGAGGCGCGGGAGCAGTTTGACTTCTGCCTGATCGACTCCGCCGCGGGAATCGGCGACGGGTTCCGTCTGGCGACGGAAGCTGCGGATCGCTACATGATCGTCTGCACGCCGGATCCGGCTTCTCTGCGCGATGCCGCCTGCGCCGCCGACCTTCTGGAGCTGCGCGGACGCAGGGATGTACGGCTCGTCGTCAACCGCGTCAGCCCGCGGATGTTCTCGCGGATGGAGCTGACGGTGGACGACATCATGGATAACGTCGGCCTGCCGCTTCTGGGCCTTGTCCCGGAGGATCCGAAGGTCGTGCTGGCTGCCGCGCAGGGCGTGGCGCTGATCTTTGCTGCGGAGGACGGCGCGGCCGAGGCCTGCCTGCGGATCTCCCGCCGCCTGCGGGGGGATTACGTTCCGCTGATGAAACTCTAATGAGGTGATGATATGAACATAACACTCATGGCGCATGACAAGAAAAAGGAACTGATGGTGCAGTTCTGTACCGCGTATAAGAGCATTCTTGCCAAGCACAATCTGTCGGCGACGGCTACGACCGGCCGTCTGGTCGCGGAGGCGACGGGACTGCCCGTCACGCTCTTCCTCTCGCACAGCCAGGGCGGCCATCAGCAGGTCAATGCGCGGATCGCCTATAATGAGATCGACATGGTGCTGCTGTTCTCTGACCCCAACGGGATGGATCCGTGGGAGGATCAGCAGATCGTCCAGACCATTCATCTGTGCGACACGCACAATGTCCCCATTGCGACCAACCTCGCTTCTGCGGAAATGCTGATCCTCGGCTTGCAGCGCGGCGACCTCGACTGGCGCGAAATGGTCAAGCCCAAGCGCTCGATCCGCTGAAAGGAGCAGTATGGAAGCACTTGAAATCATTGAAATGATCCGCACGGCGGAGAAAAAGACCCCCGTGCGCGTGACCGTGCAGGAAAAGCTGCCCTGCGAATTCACGGACGTGGAGGTATTCTCCGGCGGCTGCGGCCTGAAAATTCTCTATGGCGACTGGAAGGTGCTTGAGCCCCAGCTCGCAGCGCAGTCGGAGCGCATCTCCGCGCTGCACATTGAAAACTCTGCCTGCAATTCCGCCATTCCCATGCTTGATCTCAAGGGGCTGCACGCCCGGATAGAGCCGGGCGCGATCTTACGCGACGGCGTGGAGATCGGGGACAATGCCGTCGTGATGATGGGCGCGATCCTGAATATCGGCGCAGTTGTCGGCGAGGGCACGATGATCGACATGGGCGCGGTGCTCGGCGGCCGCGCGACCGTGGGCAAAAACAGCCACATCGGCGCCGGCGCGGTGCTGGCAGGTGTGATCGAGCCGCCCAGCGCGAAGCCCGTGACCGTGGGCGACGGCGTGCTTGTAGGCGCGAACGCAGTGGTGCTGGAAGGCGTGCAGATCGGTGACGGCGCGGTCGTTGCGGCCGGTGCGGTCGTGACGCAGGATGTCCCGGCGAACGCCGTCGTTGCCGGCGCGCCCGCGAAAATTCTGAAATACCGCGACGAAAAGACAAATGCCAAGACGGCCTTTGTGGACGCCTTGCGGGAGCTGTGAATTAGGAATTGGAATAAGATATACGCCCCGGATGTGATTTTCATCACATCCGGGGCGCTGTGCGTTTTCGGGTATTTGCGGGATGGTTGCAATTCCGGTCGCACCCTACAACGGGGAAGACGCCGCACCTTACGGCTCGAACTGGCTGCTGTACAGCGCGGCATAGAAGCCGTCCTTTTCCAGAAGCTGCTCGTGGCTGCCCTGCTCGATGATATGGCCGTCGCGCATGACGAGGATCTGATCTGCCTCGCGGATGGTCGACAGGCGGTGCGCGACGATGAAGCTCGTGCGGCCGGCGGTCAGCTTGGCGAAGGCCTCCTGAATGAGCATTTCCGTGCGCGTGTCGATGGAGCTGGTGGCCTCGTCGAGGATCAGCATGGGCGGCGGCGAGAGCATCACGCGCGTGATGCACAGAAGCTGACGCTGTCCCTGCGAAAGACTGCTGTCCTCGCTGATGACGGTGTCGTAGCCCTGCGGCAGACGCTTGATAAAGCTATGGCTGTGCGCCGCCTTCGCCGCGGCAACAATCTCCTCGCGGGTGGCGCCCGGCTTGCCCAGCGCGATGTTTTCCCAGACGGTCGCGTCGCGGATCCATGTGTCCTGAAGCACCATACCGTACTGCGCACGCAGGACGTGCCGCGGCACCGAGCGCACGTCCGTGCCGTCGACGAGGATCACGCCTTTATCCACGTCATAAAAGCGCATCAGCAGGTTGATGAGCGTGGTTTTGCCGCAGCCGGTCGGGCCGACGATGGCGACGTGCTCGCCGGAGCGGATGCTCAGATTCAGATTCTCGATCAGCGGCTTTTCCGGGACGTAGGAGAAATCGACGGAGTCGAATTCCACCTCGCCGCCGCAGTCGGCCAGCTCGCCCTGCTCGTCCGGCGACTGCGCGGGCGCGTCGATCAGCTCAAAGATGCGCGCGGCGCAGGCAAAGGCGTTTTGCAGCTCCGTGACGACGCCGCTGATCTCGTTGAAGGGCTTGGTATACTGATTGGCATAGGAGAGAAAGCAGGAAAGCCCACCGACCGTCAGCGCCGCGCCGCCGGTGTGGAAGCAGACCAGCGCGCCGCAGAGCGCAACGATGGCGTAGACGATGCTGTTGAGGAAGCGCGTGCAGGGATTGACCAGAGAGGAATAGAACACCGCGTGCAGGGAGCTGTCCTCCAGACGGTCGTTCAGCTCGTCAAACTGCGCCTCGTTCGCCTTTTCGTGGGAGAAGGCTTTGACGACCTTCTGGTTTTGCAGCATTTCGTTGAGGAAGGCGGTCTGCTCGCCGCGCAGCTCGGACTGCTTGCGGAAGAGGGAGCCGGTGCGCCGGGCGATGAATCTGGCGACAAAGAGGGAAAGCGGTGTGGCCAGCACCACGACCAGCGTGATCAGCGGGTTGACCGACAGCATGAAGCCGATCGTTGCGAGGATGGTCACGACGCCGGAGAAAAGCTGCGTGAAGCCCATCAGCAGGCCGTCGGCAAACTGGTCGACGTCCGTGATGATGCGGCTGACCGTGTCGCCGTGGGAGTGGGAGTCGATGTAGGACAGGGGGAGCACCTGAATTTTGCGGAAGGCGTCGGCGCGGATGTCCTGCACCACGCGGTAGGTGATGCGGTTATTGATCACGCCGCCGAGCCACTGCGTCAGCGCGGTGATGCCGACGACGACGGCAATCCGGATCAGAATGGGGAGAATCGCGGCAAAATCGACCTTCCCGGCCTCGACGATGCAGTCGATGGCGTCGCCCACCAGAATGGGGACGTATAGGGTCAGACCGACGGTCACGGCGGCCAGCACGATGGTCAGCGCCAGCGGGAAGCCGTGGCGTTTGACGTAGGAAAGCACCTTGCGGAGCGTGGAGGACTTCATCTTACTGCGCCTCCTTTTTATACTGGGATTCGTAAATTTCGCGGTAGACCTCGCAGGTTTTCAGCAGCGATTCGTGCGTTCCGAGGCCGACGGCGCGGCCGTCGTCCAGAACGACGATCTGGTCGGCGCTGCGGATGGAGGCCGTGCGCTGGGAAACGATGAACACCGTGGGATGGAAGGAAAGCTCCCGCAGGGTGCGGCGCAGGGCGGCGTCCGTGGCGTAGTCCAGCGCGGAGGCGCTGTCGTCAAGGATGAGAATTTCCGGCTTGCGCACGAGCGCGCGCGCGATGGTTAGGCGCTGGCGCTGACCGCCGGAGAAATTCTTGCCGCCCTCGGCGACTTCGGCGTCCAGTCCGCCCTTTTCCATGACGAATTCATAGGCCTGCGCCGCGCGCAGAGCGGCGAAGAGCTCCTCGTCCGCCGCATCCTCACAGCCCCAGAGAAGATTGGTGCGGATGGTGCCGCGGAACAGCACCGCTTTCTGCGGTACCAGACCGACCTTGCGGCGCAGCTCCTCCGGTTCATAGGAGCGGGCATCCAGTCCGTCGATGTAGACCGCGCCGGAATCGGCGGGGTAAAACGCGGGGATCAGGTTGACCAGAGAGGTTTTGCCGCTGCCCGTGCCGCCGATGACGCCGACGGTCTGCCCCGGCAGCACGCTTAGACTGATGTCCTCCAGAGAGGCCTCGCCCGCGCCGCGGTAGGTCAGGCCGACGTGGTCGAACAGCACCTTGCTGTCCGTCTGCACGCGGTGCTCCGGCAGAATTTCGGTGGAGGCGGGGCGGTCGAGCATATCCGCCACGCGGTTGGCGCTGGCCAGCGCTTTGGTCATGGTGATGATAAGATTCGCCAGCTTGACCAGCTCCACCAGCACCTGCGACATATAGTTATGCAGCGCGATGACCGCGCCCTGCGTCAGAAAGCCTGCGTTCACGCGCAGCGCGCCGGTGTAGATCAGGGCGATGACGGCGGCGTTGATGATAACGTAGGTCAGGGGATTCATCAGCGCGGAGATACGCCCGGCGAAGAGCTGGATCTTCGTCAGCGCGCGGTTCTTGCGGTCGAAGGAGTCGATCTCCGTCTGCTCAATGCGGAAGGCGCGGATGACGCGCGTGCCGCTCAGGTTTTCGCGGGTCGTGCCGAGCACGTCGTCCACGTGCTCCTGCACCTGCCGGTACTTCGGAATGGTCACGAGGATGATGGCAAAGACCACTGCGGCCAGCACCGGAATGACGGCGGCAAAGACCAGCGCGGCCTTTGCGTCTATCGTGAAGGCCATGATCATCGCGCCGAACACGATGAAGGGCGAGCGCAGGAACAGACGCAGCACCATGTTGACGCCGTTCTGAAGCTGATTGACGTCGCCCGTCATGCGCGTGAGCATGGTCGGCGCGCCGAGCGTGTCGATGTCGGAATAAGAAAAGGTGTCGATCTTGCGCAGCAGCGCACCACGCACCTGCTTGGCGAAGCCGACGGCGGCCTTCGCGGCAAAGAACTGCGCCGTGACGGACGCGGCAAGGCCAGCCGCAGCCAGACCGATCATCAGAAGCGCATAGCGCACGATGACGCCGGTTCCACCGCCGCCGTTGATGCCGCGGTCGATGATCGCCGCGACCACGACCGGCACCAGAAGATCCAGAAGCGCCTCAAACAGCTTGAACAGCGGCGCAAGGACGGATTCTTTCTTATAATCCGCCAGATATTTGAGCAATCGTTTCACAAATGGCCTCCATGTTTGTGTCCTGTTTCTCAGGTCATTATAGCACCCGGCGGGGAAAATTCCAACAGGATTTTTCCCCGGTAGGCAGAAGGGGACATCCCAAACTGCCGGGTAAAGACCTTGGTAAAATACAGTGCGTCCGGATAGCCCGCGGAGCGGGCGATCTCCGAGATATGCAGGCCGGTGCGCTCGAGCAGCTGGCGGGCGCAGTTCAGACGGCGGCTGCGCAGGTAGGCCGCGGGCGAACAGGCAAAGCGCTCCATGAAACAGCGGTAAAGCCAGCTCCGGCTCACGCCGGCGCGGGCTGCGATGTCGTCTATCGTGATCTGGTCGGCGTAGTTGTTTTCGATGAATTCCGCCGCGCGGGCGGCGGGGTTGGCGCTCTCCTGCGGACGCGCCTCCGCTTCGATCAGACGGCCCAGCAGAAGATAGGCATAGCCGAGCATCTGCGTGCGGCTTCTCAGGTCGCTGCCGCGCGCGTCATAAATGGCAGTGACGTACTGCTGAAAGGTCTTGCCGAAGCCGATGGACAGGACCGGCGCGCTGCGCTTGAGGCCGGTGTGCGACAGGAGCACCGCCGCGTCCGGCCCGGCGAAGCCCAGCCAGTAGTATTCCCACGGGTCGTCGTGGTCGGCGGTGTAGCTCAGAACGGTATTCGGCCACGCCAGAAAGACCTGCCCGGCCTCCACCGGGAAGGAGCGTCCCTCGACGGTGTAGGTCCCGCGCCCGGAAACGACGTAGTGCAGAAGATAGTGGTCGCGCATTCCGGCACCCCAGCGGTAGCCCGGCGTGCACTGCTGAAAGCCGACGTTTTTGACGCTCAGCGGCAGGGGCGCCTGCTCCGCTTTATAGGAATTTTTGAAATATTCCGCCATGATACCGCCTCCTGCGAAAATTATACCATGGGAAGCAACAAATTTCCATAGAAACTAGAGAAAAAACCATTGCTTTAGCAACATAATTACCTAGAATAGAAGTAGAGAACAAAATAAAACAGAGAGGTGAAGCAACCGTGTACGAAACCATCAAGCGAAAATTCACGCAATGCTTTGAGCGAGTACCCCAGTGCCTCTTTTCCGCGCCCGGCCGGACGGAGCTGGGCGGCAACCACACCGATCATCAGCACGGGCTCGTGCTGGCCGGCGCGGTGAACCTTGACACAAGAGCGGCGGTCGCCGCCAACGGCTCCGGGCAGATCCGCGTGCAGTCCGAGGGCTACCCCCTGTGCGTCGTGCCGCTGGACGGCCTTGCGCCGCGGGCGGAGGAAACGGCCACAACGGCGGCACTGGTGCGCGGCGTGGCTGCGCGGGTGGCCGCACTGGGAGGGACGCCCTGCGGCTTCGACGCCTATGTGGAGTCCGACGTGCTGCCGGGCAGCGGGCTTTCCTCTTCGGCTGCCTTTGAGGTGCTGATGGCGGCGATCTGCAACCGCCTGTTTCTGGACGGGAAGCTCAGCCCTGTGCAGCTTGCGCAGGTCGGGCAGTATGCAGAAAATGTCTACTTCGGCAAGCCCTGCGGCCTGATGGATCAGACCGCCAGCGCCGTCGGCGGCATCATTGCCATTGACTTTGCCGACCCGGCTGCGCCGGTGGTCACGCCGGTGCCCTTTGACTTTGCGGCCTGCGGCCATGCGCTGTGCATCATCGACTCCGGCGCCGACCACGCCGACCTGACCGCGGAGTACGCGGCCATTCCGGCGGAGTTGAAAACTGTCTGCGAATTTTTTGGGAAAGAATACCTGCGCGACGTTTCCGAGGACGAGTTCTATCAGAAGCTGCCGGGGCTGCGCCGATATGCGGGCGACCGCGCCGTGCTGCGCGCCATCCATGTCTTTGACGATAACCGTCGCGTGCGCCGTCAGGTGAAGGCCTTGCAGGAAAACCGGTTTGAGGACTTTTTGCACGAAGTCCGGGCTTCCGGCGTGTCCTCATGGCAGTATTTGCAGAACGTGATCCCCACGGGTGCAGTGCGTGGGCAGGCGCTGGCCTTCGCCCTGTCGCAGGCGGAGCGCCTGCTGGAAGGCCGCGGAGCCTGCCGCGTCCACGGCGGCGGCTTCGCCGGCACGATCCAGACCTATGTCCCCATGGAGCTGCTGCCGCGCTTCCGTGAGGGCATGGAAGCCGCGCTGGGGCAGGGAAGCTGTCATGTGCTTTCCATCCGGCAGGAGGGCAGTGTGGAGGTGTGCGAATGAACGGTGCTTATCTTGACGCGCTGGTGCGCTACGGCATCGGCTGCGGCCTGATCGAACAGGCGGACGCCTGCTATGTGAAAAATCGTCTGTTGGAAATTCTGCGGCTGGACGAAGCACCCGCGGAGGAAGAGATCCACGCGGCGCTTCCGGAGCTGCTCGCGGCGCTGACGGACGACGCCGTGCAGCGCGGGCTGACCGGCGGCAGCGTGACCGAACGCGATCTGTTCGACACCAAGCTCATGGGCGCGCTGACGCCCTATCCGCACGAGGTGCGGGCGGAATTTGCGCGGCGCTACGCCGTCTCGCCCGAGGCGGCGACGGACTGGTTCTACCGCTTCTCGCAGGACACGAATTACATCCGCCGCGACCGCATCGCAAGAGATCTCAAGTGGAAGTATGCTTCGCCCTACGGCGCGCTGGACATCACGATCAATCTGTCCAAGCCCGAAAAGGACCCCCGCGACATCGCGGCGGCCAAGGCCGCGCCGCAGTCGGGCTATCCGCGCTGCCTGCTGTGCGCCGAAAATGAGGGCTACGCCGGGCGCGGCAACCATCCGGCGCGGCAGAATCACAGAATTCTGCCCCTCACGCTGGACGGAAGCCAGTGGTACTTGCAATATTCCCCCTATGTATATTATAATGAACACTGTATCGCGCTGAATGCGGAGCACCGGCCCATGCACATCGACGGCGTGACCTTCCGGCGGCTGCTGGATTTTGTCACGATCTTCCCGCACTACTTCATCGGCTCGAATGCCGACCTGCCCATTGTGGGCGGTTCCATCCTGAGCCACGACCACTTTCAGGGCGGGCGTTACCGCTTCGCGATGGAGGAGGCGCCGGTGGAGCGGGAGGTGCGTTTTGCGGACTTCCCGGCGGTGCGTGCGGGGGTCGTGCGCTGGCCGATGTCGGTCATCCGTCTGACGAGCGCCGACCGTGCGCAGCTCCTTGCGCTGGCGGAGCGGATCCTGGCGCGCTGGCGCGGGTATTCCGACCCGGAGGCGGGCGTTTTTGCGGAAACGGACGGTGTGCCGCACAACACGATCACGCCCATTGCGCGGCGGCGCGGCGCGGACTACGAGCTTGATCTTGTGCTGCGCTGCAACATCACCACGCCGGAGCTTCCGCTGGGCGTGTTCCATCCGCATCCGGAGCTGCATCATATTAAAAAGGAGAACATCGGCCTGATCGAGGTCATGGGCCTTGCGGTGCTGCCCGCTCGCCTGAAAAAGGAGCTGGAGGGCGTGCGCACGGCGATCCTGACGGGGGCGGACCTGCGGCAGGACGAAACGCTCGGCAAGCACGCCGATTGGGTTGACGAGCTCGGGCAGCGCTATGACTTTACGCCGGAAAACACGGAGGACATCCTCCGGCAGGAGGTCGGCGCGGTGTTCACACGCGTTCTGGAGGACGCGGGCGTGTTCAAACGAAATGACGCGGGGCAGCGGGCCTTCGGCCGCTTCCTTGCCGCAATATAAAAAAGGAGGACATTTTTATGAAGGTACTTGTCACCGGCGGCGCCGGGTTTATCGGCAGCCACACCTGCGTGGAGCTGCAAAAGGCGGGTCACGAGGTCGTGATCGTTGACAATCTGTCCAACGCCAAGGCGGACGTGATCGAAAAGATCCAGACCATCACGGGGATTGCGCCTTTGTTCTATCAGGACGACGTGTGCGACAGGGCGGCGCTGGAAAAGATCTTCCGCGCGCACCGGATCGACGCGGTCATCCACTTCGCCGGCCTGAAGGCGGTGGGCGAGAGCTGCCGCATCCCGCTGGCCTACTACCGCAACAATCTGGATTCCACGCTGACGCTGATGGAGGTCATGGCGGAGTTCGGCTGCAAGAAGCTGGTCTTTTCCTCCTCCGCGACGGTTTACGGCCCGGAAAATCCCGTGCCCTATGTGGAATCCATGCCGGCGCACCTTGCCACCAACCCCTATGGCTGGACGAAGATCATGATCGAGCAGATCCTTCGCGACTACACGGCGGCGAACCCGGACTTCTCGGCGGTGCTGCTGCGCTACTTCAACCCCATCGGCGCGCATGAATCCGGCCTGCTCGGCGAAGACCCCAACGGCATCCCCAACAACCTGATGCCCTACATCGCCCGCGTTGCCGCCGGAAAGCTGGAGAAGCTGACCGTGTTTGGCGACGACTATCCCACCCCGGACGGCACCGGCCTGCGCGACTATCTGCACGTGGTCGATCTTGCCAAGGGGCACCTCAAGGCGCTGGAGTATGCCGAAACGCATACGGGCGCGGAGGCGTTTAACCTCGGCACCGGGCGCGCGGTGAGCGTGCTGGAGCTGGTGCATGCCTTTGAAAAGGTCAACGGTGTCAAGGTCAATCATGTGATCGGCCCGCGCCGCGACGGCGATCTTGCCAAGTGCTGGGCGGACACCACGAAGGCAAAGGACGTGCTCGGCTGGACGGCGGAAAAGACCGTCGAGGATATGTGCCGCGACACGTGGAACTTTGTGAAGAAACAGCAGTAAAAAACAGCGGCCCGCCGGAACCCCGGCGGGCCGCTGCGCTTGCAGTTGGGAGAAAGGAATATTCTGGTTTGTGTGAAAAGTGTTGAAATGCAAAAAAATGTCGAATGCAAGCCTATGATGTTAGCTGTTTCAATACTTGACTTCTTGGCACTTTGGAAAGTATATAGCATGCTGCTTTTCCCCAAATTCACGGGTCATATACATGGTTCGATTTACAATTACATCAGCTGACATATGCTCTAGTTGCCTTCTGATATACTCCGCGCAGTTTACTTTGTTCCCTAAATATAAATAATTATTTGATATTTCGCGTATATTTATGTCTTTGAACTTGCTGTTCAATTTGATTTTTCCTCGTTCTTTAGCCAAGATGTCTCTCAAATAATCATATGGCTCGGTGCAAAGACAAGTATTGTTTTTGAGAATAGAATTTACTCCTGCATTTAATGTGCCACAATAATTGATTCCGCTTTCTCCACTAATTATAACTTCACGTGGTATTTGAGAAAATCTTCCATCTTTCATCCGTGGGCAGTCATATGCTATAATTCTAAATTCATTTTCGATATCTGTAAATCGGTCGTCTTGCTCTCTGCATAATAAAGGAAATGCTAATGTGTTATAGAGATTAATGGAAACTAGAAGTTCTGCTTTATTTTTGAATAGTTTTTCCAATGAACACAAACAGGCTATCTGAAAGCCTCTCAGAACTGTTTGGTCGAGTTGAGTTATACTGCCTATATATGTCATTTTAGAACCGAAATATTCAGTTCCTATCGCAGCTTTTGTAATTCTGTCGATTTTTACGTTGACCGCGATAAAGTAATAATCGTCTTCAAAGTTATCTAACCATTTTAATGATTGTTCATTGAGGACATGAAAATAAGTTAAGTAAATATGAGGAATATAATAATCAATTAAAAGTGAATACAAAAAGTCTGGATCATGGAGATTAACATTTCTTTTCCAGAAATAAATCAAAGCCCGAACGAGGTTTTTTTCATAATAGTCTGAATATGCATACCCTGTTTTTGGGGGATCTAGTATGGCTGATAGAATATCTCTGCAAGCGACAAGACCTTTTTCAATTTTCCGTGCATAAGTTTCCCCTCTAATCCCTCGAATAAGAATCACAGAAAACACCTCAAATCTTTATTTGAACTGCGCATTGCCATTAAAAGCAAAAAACTGACCGGAAATAAGATAGAAATTGCGACCGCAGTGATCTGTAATTTGATCCTTGCGGCCGCGCTATGATTAGTTTTTGCGGAAGCGGTACTCCGCGTATTTATGGAAGTGCTCGCCTTTGCGCAGCAGGGAAGAGGGGAATTCCGGGTGGTTGGGGCTGTCGGGGTAGAACTCCGGTTCCAGAGCGACGCCGGAATGCTTCTCCTTGAGGAACTCGCCGCTGTAGACCTGAAGCGCGGGGAAGTCCGTGTGCAGCTCCATCTCCACGCCGCCGTCGCTCGCGCGGCAGGCGCACTCGCCGTCCAGCGGGAAGCAGTGGTCGACGCAGCCCTCGATGGCCTTTCCCTGCGAGAAGTCCAGCAGTCCGGCGGATTTCACCGGCGCGCCGCAGGGGAGCAGCGCCGCGTCTACGGGCAGGACGGTCGTTCCGTTGATCCAGAGGCGGGTGTCCAGCACCGTGGGCGCGCCGCCCAGATTGAAATACAGGTGCGTCGTGGGGGCAAAGTAGGTGTCCGCGTCACAGTCGCCCTCAAAGTCGATGCGCATCCGGTCGCCCGCGACCGTATAGGTGACAGCGATGGACAGATTGCCGGGGTAGCCGTTGTCGCCGTCCGGGGAGAACAGACGGAAGCGCACGGCGCTGTCCCCGCAGACCTCGGCGTCCCAGATGCGGCGGTCATAGCTGTTTTTGCCGCCGTGCAGCTGGTTCTTGCCCTCATTTGCGGGCAGCTCGTAGGTCTTGCCGTTCAGGGTGAAGCGTGCGCCTCCGATGCGGTTGGCATAACGGCCGACGATGGCGCCCAGATAGGCATCGCTGTCCAGATACTCCTGCGCCGTTTCAAAGCGCAGCGCGACCGGACGGCCGTCGAAGCGGAAGTCGATCACCGTTGCGCCCAGCGTCATCACGCGGACGGAAAGCCGCTCCGAGGAGATCGTGTAGCTGTCATAGCCGAAAAAATCTGATTTCTGAATCATGGGGAGTCCCTCCGTTCTTCAAATTAAAAGGCTCCGGCGCGTTTCGGCACCGGAGCCATGGGGATCATTTTGCGTATTCCGTCGCCTTGGTTTCGCGGATGACGTTGATCTTGATCTGACCGGGATATTCCAGCTCGGATTCGATCTTCTTTGCAATCGCGCGGGCGAGCAGCGTCATGTTGTCCTCGGAAACCTCCTCGGGCTTGACCATGATGCGGACCTCGCGGCCGGCCTGGATCGCGAAAGACTTTTCGACACCGGGGTAAGTGCCGGTCAGCTCTTCCAGCTTTTCCAGACGGCGGATATAGTTCTCCACGTTCTCGCGGCGTGCGCCGGGACGGGCAGCGGAGATGGCATCGGCCGCCTGAACGAGGCAGGCGATGACCGTGCGCGGCTCCACGTCGTTGTGGTGCGCTTCGATCGCATGGATGACGTCGGGGGATTCGTTGTATTTCCGTGCGAGCTCGACGCCGAGCTGCACGTGGCTGCCTTCCATCTCGTGGTCGACGGACTTGCCGAGGTCATGCAACAGACCTGCGCGCTTGGCAAGCGCGACATCCACGCCCAGTTCACTGGCGAGCAGGCCGGCGATGTGGGCGACCTCAATGGAGTGGTTCAGAACGTTCTGGCCGTAGGAAGTACGGAACTTCTGGCGGCCGAGGAGCTTGATCAGCTCCGGGTGCAGGTTGTTTACGCCCGTTTCGAATGCGGCACGCTCGCCCTCCTGCTTGATGACGCGGTCGACTTCCTTGCGGGCCTTTTCCACCAGATCCTCGATGCGGGTCGGATGGATGCGGCCGTCTGCGATCAGCTTCTCCAGCGCCAGACGCGCGATCTCGCGGCGCACGGGGTCAAAGGAGGAAACGGTGATGGCTTCCGGCGTGTCGTCGATGATCAGATCGACGCCCGTGATGGATTCCAGCGTGCGGATGTTGCGGCCCTCGCGGCCGATGATGCGGCCCTTCATTTCGTCGTTGGGCAGCGGCACCACGGAAACGGTCGCCTCGGCAGAATGATCGGCGGCGCAGCGCTGGATGGCGATGGAGATGATCTCGCGGGCCAGCTGGTCGGCGTTTTCCTTCAGCTCCGACTCGATCTCACGGATCTTGACGGCGGAGTCGTGACGGCATTCGTTTTCAAGGTTCTGCAGGAGCTGCGCCTTGGCGTCCTCCTGCGTCAGGCCGGAGATCTTTTCCAGAACCTCCAGCTGACTCTTCTTGATGAGGTTGACCTCATCCTGCGTGGCGGCAACGGCGGCCTGACGCTTGCGCAGATCGTCCTCCTTGCGCTCGAAGGTGTCGATCTTCTTGTCCAGAGACTCTTCCTTCTGCTGCAGGCGGCGCTCTTGCTTCTGCAGGTCGGCCCGGCGCTCTTTGACTTCCTTTTCGTATTCTGTGCGGGATTTATGGATCTCTTCCTTGGCTTCGACGAGCATCTCGCGCTTCTTGTTCTCGCCGCCCTTGATGGCTTCGTTGATGATGCGTGTTGCTTCCGATTCCGCGCTGCCGATCTCACGCTCGGCAACTTTCTTGCGGTAGACAAAGCCGACCAGGAAGAAAATGACTGCTACTGCTAATACTCCTACTCCGATGAGGAGAAAATAGTACCATTCCATATCCTTGAATACACCTCCTGTTCTTCAGTATTGGGGAATGGGACGCGCCTGCGCCCCAAGATAAAGCAACGCCTGCAGCCACCACCCCTTGCGGCGGCAGGACAAACTAATCCACCGTTTATTGTACTTGCAAGGAGGCGCGTTGTCAAGGGAATATCGCGGATTTTTGTCGTCCTGCCGCGCACGCGCAGGAAAAGCGGCCGCCGCGGCTTCTTGACAAGCGGAAAAGAATCGTCTATACTAAAATATAGAAATCCTTCCGAAAGGAGGCGCGCACATGTCCTTACGCGATGAGTGGAAGCAGACCGGAAAAGATCTCGGTCACGCCTTCCAGGGACTGGGAAAGTCCATTGTCCGCTCCGTCAAGACGGGCGTAGACAAGGCGGACGAGTGGGCAAACAATGATGTTGCTCCCGCGTCCGGAACGACCGAAACGACCGAGACCAAGCAGGCTGAGCCGGTGGAAAAGCCGGAATAATGAAGGAAACGGAATCTGCTGATTTCAGCGGAGACTCCTAAAAAATGCAGACCGTTTTTTACTGCGTCCTCATAAGAAACCATAGCCCCTGCGCCAAGCCTTTTCCGCTGGAACCGCGGCGTTTTTTCTTGCGTTACACGAAGTAGCGCGGTGGAAAAACGCCTTGTTCCAACAAAAAAATTCTTCGGCGAAGGGCGGGAGCGTCCAGACTGTCAAAAAACCTATCGAACCGAAAGTTACGGAGGGAAGGAAAGAGTGAAAGGGAACCGTCAGGGTTCCCTTTCGCGTTCAATAACCCGCCGCAGCGGCCAAAATTGCAAAATAAAAATACAAAATTCAGATTTTGCAATTTTGCAGGCAGCTTGTCAAAAAAGTCCAAAAGGACTTTTTTGACAAGCTGAACAGGCCGGGGCGATTGCCCCGGCCTGTTTTTTACGCTTTATGCTTTATCGGGTCGTCTTTTTGCGGTACAGGAGCAGAACCGCGGCGGCAGCCGCTGCGCTGAAAGCCAGAAGCATCAGCCACAGGGACATCGTGCTCTCATCGCCGGTCGCCGGCGTATTGGGTGCCAGCTTCGCGATCGTCACAGCCCGCTCGGTGGTTTCGGTCTTTCCCTCGGCATCCGCAAAGAGCTTGCCGCAGGCGTCGCAGGACCAGTATTCCTTATTGCCGGCGGCCTTATTGGTCGCCGCCTTTGCCTCGTGGTGCGTCAGCTTGTGACCGAGCGCCGGGAGCTCGCGGGTCTCCGTCTTGCCACAGTCGGCACAGCTGCGCGCTTCGACGCCGGCTGCCTCGCAGGTCGCTTCCTTGCTGACCGTCCACTCGCCGAAGGAATGGCCGGTCGCTGGGATGACGCTGCCCTCGTGCAGCAGCTTCTCGCAGACGCTGCAATAGGTGTCACCGGTGTAGCCGTCTTCGGTGCAGGTGGCGTCCTTTGCATTGCGCAGGACTTCCTTGTGACCCGCTGCGGGCAGAACTTCGGTGGAGAGAACTTCGCCGCAGTCCTCGCAGGTGATCGTCTTGCTGCCGGCTTCCTCGCAGGTGGCGGGGACGGTTTCCGTCTTTGTGTTCTTGTGCTCGCAGGTGACTTCCACCGTGATGAGCGCATAGTCGCCGGTGTTCAGGAGTGCCCGGATCAGGCCGGTGCCGGTGTGCACCGCGGTGATCTTGCCGCTGGCATCGACGGTAGCGACACTCTCGTCCAGGCTTGCATAGTTGACCGGATTGTATTCCGTCATAACGATGCCCGCTGCGTCGAGAAGGTTCAGGTGCTCCGAAGCGTCCGCCTGCTCACCGAGGTTCATGTGGATGCTCGTTTCCTTGGCCTCAATGCCGTCGTACTGCTTGGGCACGACGATGACGCTCACGTCGGCGGTGTCCTGCGTCGTGCTGGTTGCAGTTGCGGTGATAATGGCAATACCGGGGTTCTTTGCATCAACAAAGGCACATTCGTCCGCCAGGTCGCGGTTGGAGGTCGCCCGGATCACGGGGTTGGTCAGATCGACCACGTCGGGATTGGCGTTGGTGAAGGTGATGATCTGATCGTCGCTGGTGGCCGCGGTATCCGTTGCATGGATGCCGTCACGGCCGGCGCCCACAACGCCCTGCTTTCCCTGCAGGAAGACACGGTTCGAACGAGCCTGAATCCAGCCGTGATACAGCTCTACGGAGCCGGGGTAGGGGCCGACATGGGCCGTAAAGGAGGCGGTCATGCCCTGATAGGTCGCGGTGACGGTGACATCGCCCGTCTTGCCTTCCTTGTTGGCATAGAGCGTCGTCTTGTCCCAGCTGCTGGTGCCGACGTGCGCGATGGTGGGATCGTCCACGCTCCACGTCAGGCCCTCGGTGCCGCCGTAGTTCAGCTTGCCGCTGAGCGCGAAGCCATAGGGCTCCAGATACACACCGGGCAGATCAATTGTGGAATCGAAATAGATCGTCGTGGGAAACCTGTCATAGTCCAGACGCAGGCCGGTGTAGGTCAGCGGATCGCTGACGCCGACGACGCAGCTTGCACTTGCCTTGCCGTCGGAAGCCGTGATCACGGCGACACCGGGGGCGACGGCGGTCACGCTGCCGTTGGCATCGACCGTAGCTACCTCTTTTTTGGAGCTGCTCCACGTCAGGCCGTCGGGCTGTTCCTTCTGCGTATCATACGCGTAGAGCTGTGCGGAATCGCCGGTGAAGAGGAAGAGGTTTTCGTCGCTCATGGAGAGCTGCTGCGTCAGGTCCTCTTTGGGAACAGAAATGAGGTAAGCACCGAAGTTGTAGCCCCAGTCGTTGATCTGCAGGTACAGGAGCTTGCCGGCATAGTCGGTAACGTCCGCTTCGAGATAGTAGTCCTGCACATCGGCGGCATCCCCCAGCGCCAGATTCTTGCGGAGGAGCTGCTCGGAGTAGCTGCCGATCGTTCCGTCATCCTCTGCGACGAAAAGGCTGGCCGCAAGGAGAATATGCTCGTCATGGATGGGCATTCCCAGAATCAGTCTGCCCTCGTCGTTGCGGTAGAGGACGACACGGCCGGATTCCAGGACGGGCGCCTGCGTGTCGATGTAGACCGGGAAGGTGAGGGTGTTGCGGACATTTGCGGTCCCGTGGTCCGTCATGGGATCGACGGTGACGGTGTAGTAATACTGGCCGTCCGGGAGAGCCTTGCCCTCATTGTCCGTGCCGTACCATGCTTCCGGCGCGAATTCGTTGTACATGGTGCCGCAGACGGCCATACCGGCGGAGGCGTTGTAGGAGGTCTTGGGCACGCCGTAGGACGTATCCGTCCAGAGGATGTTGCCCTCGGCGTCGGTGGCCGCAAAGTGAAGGGCGGATGCGCTGCGCAGCTGGCTGACATTGGTCAGCTCCACGCCGTCCATGTAAGTATCGCCGTTGGGAGAGATGGTCATATGCTCGGCCTTCAGGCTGGTAAGCGGCGCTTCGTCGGTGGTGACGGAGAGGTTCGCGCCCAGACGGTAAGCAAAGCTGGGCGTGAAATACGTGCCGAGCTCGGAGGGCATCAGGCTGTATTCCGTCGTGCCCTCGTTCAGCATGGTGGCATAGTCCAGCATACCGGGCACAGACCAGTCGCCGTAGAAGGCGAGGAAGGGGATGGAAAGCTCTGCGCCCGTGCCGTTCTTCGGCGTCAGCACCACGTAGCCCTCCACATAGATGCCGTTGGCAAAGGAGGCGTCCAGCTTGGCCTTCTGCTCTGCGGTGAGGGCGATGCTGACCTTCACCTGCTTTACGCCGGAGGCATCCAGCGCGACGGCGGTATCGCCGGAGGCCGTAAAGGCGACGGCCTCGTCCTTGCCGCTCATCAGGGCGTGCGTTTCATCCTTCGCAACGGAAGGCGCCATGGCGATCACGGAAATGTCATACTCCGCGGCGTCCTTGCCGAAGTTCTTTGCCCAGAAGGTCAGGTCGTAGCTGCCGGTCTTTGCGGCATCGTCGCCGAGGTTCAGGACCGGCTTGGTGTCGCCGTATTCATCGGCGTCGGTGTAGAGCACCACATTGCCGGAGGTCGCGGCGTTCACATTCACAAGGCCGCTGCCCTGAAGGCGCGGGGTGTAGGGCAGACCGGTCGCGGGGTCGATGACCGGGGTCGCGGTGGACATCATCAGATTTTCCGTCATGGACGCGGCGTCAAAGCTGCCGGACCAGTTTTCGGAGATGTAGGACTTGACCAGCACGCTGGCGCCTGCCACATAGGGGCTGGCCATGGAGGTGCCGCTCATAGAAGCATACTTGCCCTTGCCCTCGGCGGTGGGGATGGAGGAATAGATATTGCCGCCCAGCGCGGAAAGCTCCGGCTTGATGCGCAGGTCGGGCGTCGTTCCAATGCTGGTGAAGCTGGACATCTGGCCGGCTGCGGGGTTCGCGCTGGAGATCAGCTCCATGCTTCCGGTAATGCCGGCGCCGGTGCCTGCCTTCTCAATGAGCTTCTGGCTGTTATTGTAGCTGACAAAGCAAGCCGGGAGCTGATAGTAGTTGGTCTGCATAACAATGGCAGCGTCGTCGGGGTTGGCCGCGTCGTTGTTGTAAATGACGATGCCGATGGCGTCCTTCCACAGGGCGTTCTGGATCTTGGTGACGAAGGTGATGGGCTCGCCGCTTTCGTCGGTGCCGCCGCGCTGCACGACGGCGATCTTGCCCTTGACGTCAATGCCCTCGTAGTCGCTGTCCTGGCCGTAGCCGGGAACGATCACATAGTCGTAGGGAGCGGCGACATCGTCGGGGATGGAATTGTACATCTTGAGCTGCGCGACGAAGGAATCGAGGTCAAGGAAGGAGGTCTGGCTGTCGGTGTAGGGGATCTTCTCGTCGCCGAGGAGGAAATAGTTGTTGTAAACAAGATCATTTTCCACGCTGGCGATGGAGAGGTTCGCGGGATAGGTGGAGGGAGAAGCAACGATGCCGTTGTCCGGGTCGTCCGTCAGCGGAAGGTTGCCGAAGTTGTTGTAATTGGTGGAGGAAGTGTCGTTGCCGGCGGCCACGATGACCATGATGCCGGCATCGTCCAGCTTGTTGTAGACCTCGTTGACCAGCTCCTCGCTGTCGACCGTGAAGCCGTTGGAGCTGCCGAGGGAGAGGTTTACAGCATCGACGCCCAGCAGATAGGCGTCCTCCAGCGCAGCCAGAACGGTAGCCGTGCTGGCACCGGTGCCATCATCGTCAAAGACCTTCATGGGGATGACCTGCGCATCGGGCGCGGCGCCGGAGAAGAGAACCTTGCCCTCGCCGTCGGCTTCGTAGCCCGCCGCGATACCGGCCACATGGGTACCATGCTCCAGATTGGCCGCCTGCCACTTATTGGCGGGCGCGACCTGCGCGTCCTTGCCGTAGTAGTCAAAGGCAAACGGAACCTTCGCATTGTGATACACATCGTCGGCGGTAAGACCGGGCATCATCTGCTCGGCGTTCAGATCCGCGCCCTGCAAAACGCCGCGGACATAGTCCTTGCTGAATTTCGCGCCCTCCGGTTCGGTGGAGAAGGCGGGGTGCGCAATATCCAGGCCGGTATCCACCACGGCAATGGTCATGCCCTTGCCGGTGAACTTGCTGCTCGCAGCAGTCAGTGCAGTCTGGAGGTCCTGCTGGCTCTCCTCGTTCGCAGGCAGCGAGTAGGAGCCGCCGATGAACGCACGGCTGACGCCGGACTGCTTGCGGATGGTCTCCAGATTCTTGCGGGCGGTGCGCACGGAGAAACCGTTGAAGAGCACCGTATAAGAATAGGTATATTCCACATGCTCCTTCGGCAGCGCGCGGCTGATCCGCGTCTGCACGGTGCTCTGGGCGGAAAAGAGTTGCTTCTGCACGGAGGCGACCGCATTGGCGGAGAATGCGACCACCGGGCGATCCGCCAGAGGCACGTCCTTCAGTTCTACAAAAATATCGACAATTTCTTCGGGGTCTTCCTGCGCGGCGCTCATCCGCTGCGCGTCGTTCTGCGTCAGCTGCTCAATGAGCGCGGTGGAGGGCGTTGTGGGGCGGACCGTCAGGCCGCCGTCTGCCGCCATTGCGGGAAGTGCACAGACCGACAGCAGTAATACGACGGCCATACACAGGCTCAGGAATCTTTTTTTCATGTTCTTGTCTTCCTTTCTCTAAAATATGCGGGGTTCAGAATCTCTTGCGGCAGCCCTCCTATATTTGACGGTTGTCAAAACGTTTCTATGTTGATGGGTGTAGAATACCACCGGCGTTTCTCTTTGTCAATGGAAAAATGGTATAAAAAACCGCTTTGCGCCCCTTGCTTTTTCCGGCGATATGTTAAAAAAGAGAGCCTCCAAAAACGCTTTCCGCGCGGCGGCGAAAATTCTTTCCGCAGACCTTGCATTTTCTCCTCCATAAAGTCCTGTAACAGGATTTCATTCTTTCTTTTTTGCAAAAACTCGAAAAAGGAGCAGCGGCCCGATGCCGGGCCGCCGCTCCTTTGCAGGCTGCGGAAGATTATTCATTTCAGAGCAGGAGCCGCCGGATGTCATCCATCATATTCTCCAGCGCCTCCCGATTGAGAGAGCAGCGCAGGCGGCTGCCGTCCTTGGTGATGCAGATCAGGTCGTCCCGCACCAGAATATTCAGGTGATGCGAGACCGTTCCCTGCGAGATTCCCAGCTCCTTTGCCAGCTCCTGACCGCTGTATTCGCGCTCCTTGAGCAGCTTCAGAATGTCCAGCCGGCTCTTGTCGCTGAGGGTCTTGAAGCAGCCGAGGAGCCGCTCGTCGTTGGCCGCGTATTTCTCGGTCAGGCGCAGGATGGTCCAGTACAGCACGCCGACGACCACGGTGATGCTCGTTTCATTGCTGATAAAGCGCATGGAATTGAAGGGCATCACACAGGGCAGGAAGGTAATGTCCTGCCGCGTCGGCGGGAAGGCATTGGAAAGCCGGGGCGCATTTTCCTTCGTTTTTTCGATGCACTCCCGAAGCTGCGCCTGCGTTTCCTCGTTCTGCATCGCTTTTTTCAGCAGCTCCGCCGCCGAGGAAACGATGCGGCGGGCGTTCTGCTCATAGGTTTCCAGATGCGCAAACAGCGCAAGGAATTTCCACTTATCCTCCGCGGGGATGCGGATGCTGTCCAGATAGTCGATCAGGGCGCAGACCGTGTCGATGCTCTGCGGCACTTCGGCGGGGTTCTCCCGGAACTGCGCGGCAATGGCCGCCACGTCGCGCAGGCGCTCAGCCTCGCTGTGCCCGGCGTATTTGTACACTCCGTCGTCTTTGTCGGCCGGGTCCCACGCAAGGCTCCATGCAAGGCTGGTATTGCCGCCGCAGAGCGGGGCAAAGAGAAACTGCATCATTTCCTCGCTTTCCGAAAGATGCTCCAGCATGAATTCCTCGGCAGCCGCGATCTGCCGGACGCGCGGCAGAAGCTCCCGCTCCGGAATTCCATAGGTGTCGCAGATGCGGGCGGCCTCGCTCAGCGCGGTGCAGTATTTTTCCTCCGACGGGCTGAAATGCCGCTCCAATGCGACGATGGCTTCTATGCCATAGTGATTCGTTGTCTGATAAATAAATCCCATAAAATCTCCGAACTCTTGATAAAATCTCAAACATAGAAACCTTTTTTGTTATTCTAACGCATCGCCGGGGAAAGGTCAAGGCAGAGACAAACAAATTCAGGCGTATGTCATATCCTGACATACGCCTGAATTCTGAAAGTTATCTTTTATCTCTGCACTCTGCCGGTGCCGTCGCCGCCCATGAGCTTTTCGACGTCGGAGGCCGACACGCGGTTGAAGTCGCCGATAACGCTGTGCTTCAGGCAGCTTGCCGCAACGGCGAATTCCAGCGCCGCCTGCTTGTCCTCGTAGTGGTTCA
>OLRV01000450.1_pt1 | contig 40734 bp, 61 predicted proteins | sample 1672421 | NCBI WGS metagenome assembly OLRV01 (sample SAMEA3136684, study PRJEB25190) | human gut metagenome | biome: human gut; feature: human-associated habitat; material: faeces | place: Austria | collected 2013
ACCCCACCTGCGGGAAAAATAAAAAAGAAGAGAGGTTTATTCTAATGAAAAAGTTTTTAAGCATTTTGCTGGCTATCTTTATGCTGGCCGTCATGCTGCCGGTCACCGCTATGGCGGCGGATGGTGATGGCAGCTCATCCAGCCCCTATACACTGGCACAGTTCAATGCATTGACCCGTCAGCAGTATATCGATGCCCAGAAAAAACTTGGCGGCACTATGTATGTCGATGTTGGTACCTATGCCTATGATACTGACGGCGTTCTTGGCAACGGCGTTCGCAATGACACCGTGGGTCAAACTCCTGACCACAGCAAAATGAACGCTTATGGCGAAAATGGCTATCTGGGCAATGGGAACGACGGTGCCAACGGCAAAACGGTCGTCTTTGTTGGTAGCTCCATAACCAGCAACACTACCGGCTATACAAGCATCGATAATATCGGCACAAAACTGCTCCTTGCCGTACCGGCTTATACCAATGTTGTATTTAGCGGCATTACTTTCAATGGCGTGATCAGCATTGACTATCAGCTTTACACCAGCCCTTGGAGCCAGCTTGGCAAGGTGGACTTTGAAAACTGTACTTTTAATGGCATTATTGTAGGCGCTATGGCAACACAAAGCCTAGTGTTCAATAGTTGCCGTTTCAATAATTACACCAATACGACTGATGCCAACAATTCCAACCCCACTTGGATCAGACCCGCCTACGGCAACTGGAGTCCCGATGATAACAAGGGACAGGGAAGCGACTTCCGCTCCCTCACCAGCATTACCTTCACCAACAACAAGGTTACCAGCACCCGTCCTGTTAAATTCGAGTATATTTCTCAGTGGGATATCAGATCTACCGTCACCGCCATCGGCAATTCCTTTGATATATCCGCACAGGATGGCGATACTAAAACAAAGAATGTTGGCCTGTACCTTGGCGCGCACACAAGTACAAACGCATTTGATCTCACCGTTGATAACAACACAAAGAGCGATAACACAGCGGCTCTTTATGCTTTCCCGGAAAGTCATAGCGAACTGCCTGCAGGCTCAACCATTAAGAATAGTGATGGTACTCCTGTGTATCTTACCGATGTAGTGAAGTGGAAAACCAGCGAAAAGCTGACCCTTAACTCGGAAGGTCAAGTAACAGAAGCCCCCCCCGTCCCCGGCACCATCACCATCATCGTCCCCTCTACCGAGGAGACCAAGCCCGCCGAGGATCAGAAAAACCCCTCCACCGGCGCCAATGATGTGGTCGCCGCCGCGGTCGCTCTCATGGCTGTTTCCGCTCTTGGCATGGCCGTCCTCGCCCGCAAAAAGTAATCCGTGATTCGCCCAAAAGCTCTCCCGCGCCGGGGGAGCTTTTTGCTGCATGGAAAAGGTACGGTTCACCAAAAGAAAAGGACGCCCCTAGGGGTATTTATCCCCACGCAAAGGAAAGGGATGTGTGAAGGGGAAACCATCTGCGGGCATCCCCTTCGCGTCCCATCAGGGCACAGGCTTATTCACAGCACAGGGCAGGTGTTCCCATATCTCCGCCAAAAGAAAAAGACGCCCATAGGCGTCTTTTTCTTTTGGCGGAGATGGAGGGATTTGAACCCACACGCAAAATTATGTTATTGCCGTAAAGTGTAGGAATCAAGCGGTTTTTCCTGCTTTCATTCCGCTGAAAAACGCATGAAAAACTCACTTTCGGAACAAAAGTGAGTTGCAAAGTGAGTTATTTTGCCACCGTATCGTACTGCTCCACAGCGGCTAAAATTCTCCCACGCAGCGCCTGCGCGCTGGCGTGTTCGGTTCTGTACTTCTCTTTGATTTCTTCCAGCTCGGCGACCAGCTTATCATAATCGCTCGGCACCTGCGTATCGTCATTGAGATACTGCCGCACCAACGCCAAAAACGCGCTCCAGTGCGGTCTGATATAGGCAGGGCAATCTTTCCTTGCGTACCAGTCATGGTGCTGGTAGACTGCGGTTTCATCCAAACCGTGCCGTTTTAGAATAGCAGCGCAAAGTCTTGCGCCGTTATCTTCGGCAATCCGGTTATACTCGGCATCAGTTCCGTCCATGATGATCTCGATGGCAATGGTAGTGCTGTTGCCGGGGCCGTAGTTTCCATCAGCAGCGTGCCAGCCGACCTCGCCCTCGTCAAGGTTCTGCCATGCTTCGTTCTCGTCCACATAGTAGTGGACACGAACGGACCCCATGTTGCAGTTGGGATAAGTTGCGCGGGTGTACTGCTCCGCCATTGTGGTACCGCTGGGAATCTTGATGCGCCCGGTATTATGTATTGTGACGCCTTTAATCGCAGAAAGCGGACGATTGGCCTTATAGGTCGTTCCCTTTCGGTAGGTGTAACCACCTTCCTTAACATCACGGTTCCAAACCGCAGAATCCGGGATTATCTTCTCACAGATTTTTACGCCGTTATCATAGCGTACATTGTCGGGAGAGAGGAAAGCCATTAGGCTTCCCCCTTTCCTTCGGCATCCAAAATTGCCGCATCAGTGTGTTTGACCATGCCGGTGGTGGCTGCGTCATATGTACCACCGGCAGCCAAGGCCACGATAACCGCATTAAGCAGGCACAGGATAACGCCCTGCACCGTCAGAGCAGAGCCGTTAAAGGCTTCGGCTCCGATGAGGATGGCCACAGAGATGATGTAAGCAAGCAGCTGGGTGTTGATGTTCTTGAGAGGGGTCTGCTTCAAAAACTGGGTGATGATAGTGACCATCATGACTGCACCTGCGTAAGTACCGAGGGATGCCCAAGTTACAAAATCGTTCATATTCAAGCTCCTTTCTTCTGCTCAAGGTTGGTTACTCTTTTATTGAGGGACTTTGTCTGTTCCTCCAAGATGGGGATTCTCTCCGCAAAGCCGTTGTGCCGTCTTACCTCTCTCGTAAGCTCGTCCAGCTTCTCGTTGGTCACGGCTCGCTCGATATCGGCTTTGTGGTCTCGCTCCATATTGCTTTTGTTGTTGGTGATGACCACAGCAGCGACCGATGCAATGCCTGTGACTACAGCTACGATTACGCTCGGCTCCATAGGCTTATACCTCCGTATAGGTAGTCTCCACCAGCAAGGTCAATTCGCTGTACTCGTCATCGGTCAGACGATTACAAGCAAAGAACACATCCAGCTTGTTCTGCGCTTCGTCAGCGGTCTTGTAAAACTTCTTCTCAATCAGCTTTTTCATCATCTTATACATTGTTAATTACCTCCATGTCTTCTTGATATTTTTCTTCTACTGTATCAGCGATTAACTGAAGCATTTCGTTCATCTCTGATTTCGCCTTGGAGAATTCATCGCCGCCATTCATTGGCTCAACAATAGCGCCTTCAAAGATAGTATCTTCAGGCACTTTACCAACAATATATTCAGCTTCTTCTGCAAAACAAGGAACATAGCACCCATTTGGAGCCTTCTTCACATATACCAAGGTGTCGGAATAGTATTCCTTGCCCTCTGCTTTGATTTTATACATTGTCACACCTCCAGTATCATGGATTTAATTCTGTTCAGCTCCTCAATCGAAGCATTGAAAAAATCATAGTTCCACAACCAATAGTCATCGTGTTCGGGGCGTTTGTATTTCAGCAAGGATAAATCATCCCAAATTCTATCCCATCGGTCTTGGTACTTCCCGTCTTTGCGGTTATTAAGCAGTTTAATTATTTCTGCTGTCAGCTTCCCACGCTCCAAGCCTTTACCATCATCATTCCTTGCGAAATAGCCATAGGCGTTTTGGCTTTTTGTATAGCAAATGGGATTTCCACAATGGCTGATTACATCGTTGGTTTCATCAAGTTTTGTACCATACGGAATGTTTACTTCACCGCACAAAGCCTTTTGCTTAAAACGGTTAAAACAAATGTAATCCATATGTTATACCTTGAAGCACGGAGCAACACCTGCACTTGAATTCGCATAATATGCGTCAGGATTACCAGCATAATCAACAGCTCTAAACATCTCTCCATTTGGAATATTGGGAGAGCGTAGAAGCCACCATACTGAATTCGCAAGTAAATCACTGCGATATTTGCGCTTATCATTACCAGCTGCATAATAATCATATTGTTTACAATAAGAACTTTCCTTATTTGTAGTATTTGGAGATACAGTGCCAAATACTTCATAATGTGTCAGAATGTATATTTTGTCGTCGGTCGATGTTGGAGTGACACCGGCAACTCCGTTTCCTGTATTATCTGTGTATATCGTAGTGGATTTTAGTACAGATTGTAGGTCACTTGGAAGCGCAGCTTCGATAAGAGGCATCACTATCGTCCTCATTTTACAGGACTTCCATCCACCAACAGTGGTTCTAGAATCGTTCATCCTTAAAGCTATGCTACCTGATGGAACAGAACTGTTGAAAAATCTGTCTATAAGACACACATCTTTTCCGTTCTTTGTTGCCTTAAATCCTTGAAATGCTATACCGTTGCCTTCACGCTCGGCGTTATGATTAAAACCAATGATAAATACCCAGGTGGTGTAATTCGTAAGAGTAAGACCATCAGAGACTTTGCCGTTCATGGTCACTTCCTTGCAGTCGCCGACAGCCCAGAAGTTTGCACCCTCGCCAGCGTCAGACATCTGCTTAATTATTGCCCAGCTTGTATCGTTCAGAACATGTGAAGGTAATGCGAGGTCAACTGTGGCAGGAACACTGACTTCCTGCGGGGCAGATACCATCGTCCCGTTTGTTGCAGAAACAGTCCACTTGCCCTCCTGCGGTATTTTAAGCCGAGCCTGACCACCAACAGAAACGCCTGTCACAGTCTTACTGCCAAGGGTAGCGGTAACGGTTGCCCCGTCAACGACATTTGCCACGAGCTCAAGGCCGCCACCACCTGCAATGATTGGGTTGCCGTAAATTACGCTCATTTTGATGTCCTCCTTAATAAGTCATAATCTTTGTGATTTGTAGGCTCATCGCCGCAGGAGCCGCCCCAGCTGCGTATATCTTTACCGTTCCATTTTCGTTTGCTGCCACCATCGAGGTAACACCAGCATCCGCAAGCGCTGCCAGCTGGTCAATGGTGGGGTTAAGGTTCACCTGTAGCCCGGCGGCTTGGCCCGTAAGTATCGTTTGATAATACGGGCCGCTGCCGCTCCAAGTGGAGCTAATGGAAACGGTTTGTGTCGTGATTTTCGGCTGGTAATCGGCGGTTCCTGTCGCCCTTGTGCCGTCTGCCTTGTAAAAGGCTTTTCCGGCCACAACAGCGCTTTCCTCGGCGGTCGTATCGGAAATATCAATAAGGGTGTTTCCGTAGAACTCCACCTTGTTTACCGCCATTCAAATCACGCTCCAATCGTTACGGTCTGACCTCCTGCGGGGTTATCGGCATAAGCAATCGGCACTCCGTTTACGACTACCTCAGAAAGGAAGTCATAGCCATCATCGGGGAGGACGCTAAACTGTGCTTTGGCCGGGGTTACGGTCTTTTTCTGGCCCTTGGTCAACTCACCGGCGTAATCACCGGTTACGCCAAGGATGGACACACCGGATTTAATGTTACCGGCAATGATTTTTGCGGCTTCGGTGCTGTCGATGGCAGCAGAGCCGGAGCCATCGTGATAACCGGCAGGGATTGCTACCGGGGATTTGTCAACGATGGAGAGGGAAACGGCTCCCTTGTTCGGCATAGAGCCGGTTACTTTAGCGCCGTCCACATAGGCGGTTTTGCCATTAAGGATTTCCGCAGCGGTAGCGGTTGCATCGGAAGTATCGGCATCATACGGACAGGTGCCGGTAATGGGAGCGCCGGTCTTGTCGTGCGCTGTCTTGCCTTTGAGCAAGCTTGCAGCATCCACCGTGTCGCTGGTCAAATCCATCAGGGTTTCGCCATAAAAGATTATTTTGGAATTGTACTTAGTGTCAGCCATTTTCAGCCTCCTATAGTTACTGTTTGTCCCCCAGAGGGGTTTTCTACGATTTGTTTTGGCACCGCCATAAAGGTCATGTTATCTTTCAACATTTTTTCCTTTGTCAACAGCAGTTGGTCGGTAACAGAAGGGGTAACCGTGTACTCGCCCTTATAGACTTCCGCCGCTACGCCAACCACGCTGCCGAATGTAATTGCAAAAGTAGATGTCGGAGATGCAAAAGCGGTTTGAAACTGGTTTTCAGAGGATTGGAATGTAGTCTGAAAAATCATTTTGTATCACCGCCCGCGATATCATCCAAAAGGCCATCTTTAAGGACATCTGCTACAGATACATTGAGGATATTGGAGTTAAGCCGCGCATTGCCAATACCAACACGCAGCTGTATTTGCACCTGCGGGTTTGGTTTGAAAAGTGAAGTTTCCTCCTCTGTAAGAGTACAGGAAACGGTTTTATCTCCCAGCGTGCAATCCTCAAGGTCTTTTACAAGTACGACATTGCCGCCCTGCTTGTAGATAACGGCCATCATTGAGATGGTGCCGGTATCAAACGGGACGGTAAAAATGTGGGTTGGGGTTGTGTATCTTCCGACGAGGCTCACCCTTTCACCACCTCCGAAATCGCTACCTGTAAGGTAATATCCGCGGTCGGCTTGTCGCCCAAGGCATAGGCCGTAATAGTGCCGTTGTCGTTCGCTACATAGATAGCGCCGGTTCCGCTATCAACCATGGTGTTGTAGGCGGCGGTGTCGATCTGGATATCAACCTTGCTATTGGCAGTAGTCCCAAGGCCGGTTACCGTCTGGCTGTAGGGGCTTTCGGAGCCGAGCCAAGATGCCGCAGGAAGCGAAAGCTGCTTAATAACAACCGCCCGGTTTATCTTGTACTCCATCTTTCCGATGGCCTGCGTTACCGTGTCTGTTGTGGTTACATTCTGCCGGGAGGTTGCCTGCTTGTAGCCGGGGATTTTGATTTGGCTGCCGGTGTAATCGCCGGTTTGCGGTGTCACCGCTCCGGTGCGGCCGTTAAAGCTCGCAACAGTACCGGGGCTGATGGTGTGCGCTACATACTGCAAATCGGAGATCATTGTGGGCTGGGCTGTGTAAGTGGCTATCGGCAGCTGATACACAGTACCGCTTGCATTGATATCCTCCTGCACCAGCGCCGGAAGCGGGTCTTGCGCCTGTGTCACAAAAGAAATCGGTGCTTCGGTGTTTGCCATGTCAATTTGGATAAGCAATCGACCGGGGACAGAGCCGCTGGTCGGAAGCGTCGCATTGATCGTTTGGGCTTCCACAACAAAGTTTCGACCGAGGATTATACCACGGCCATCGGAAACATTTATGATGTTCCCTCCCTGTGTAGTTACCTCAACGCCCGTAAAGATGCCGCTGTCGTTGATAATGTGGTTGTACAGATACGCATCATCCGTTGGAGTTACGATAGATGCGTTATACTGGAGCAGCGTTATCATGCGTTTGCCCTCCTTTCAAGGATCAAAATTTTGGTAAGGTCGGCACGGACAACGCCGAAGGTCATTTTTGTAACATCCTGCGACCTTGCATAGCCGGTAAGGATAGATTTGTAACTACTGTCGCCATCAATGACCAAAACCTCTGTGCCGATGGCCATCGAGGTATCAAGTACGCCACAGTCGTTTCGGGCAGTCAGCTCGATCATGTTGTCATACTTTTGCGGGCTTAACGCTTCGTAAGCCTTTTTGTATGCAGCAGATTCAAAATTGATATCCGTTTCCAAAAACTGCGCCGCAAAAAACACAGGTGTAATTCTGTCCGTGTTGTTTGTGTCGACCTTGCCGTTAGGATGCAGATAGTAGGTTATGCGCTGCGTCTCATCGGCCTTGTTGTAGATGGTTACCTTGTTCAGCTGGCCTGTACTGTCACCGATGATGATGTTTTTATCCACGATGGCCTGTAGATTTGTTTCGATTACCGCCGTTTCGCTAACCTTACCAACCTTAACGGAGATCGTCTTTTTCTGCGGGTCAAAGCTCATGTTGACAGCTACGCCGTAAGCCGTCAGAGATTTCGTGATGATTTCGTAAAAACTGTGGATGTTGTCCTTTAGGTTGAGCGCCCCGGTCGTTTCGGAGGTCGTTTCCACCGTCATACCGGATATGTTTTGCAAAGCATCTCCAGAAGAAACAAAGTTATCTCGGATGATCGAAGCAATAAAAGGCTCAATCTTTGCAGAGGTCGTGCGATCGAAATATACCTCTGCGTCAAAAAGCGACATAAGAGGCTGCGCCGAAATCGTTACGCCCGTTTTATCTGTTTCCACATCGTCAACGATTCCCTGATAAGCTACATTCCCGTTTTGGTCTGTAACGCTTATAAAGTCGCCCTTTTTCGCATCCAGCTTTACGGCCCGGAGAGTAGTTTTTTCTAGGGTCAGGTAGTCAAACTGTATCTCCGGGCTTTCAATCGGCGCAAAACTTCGGAATGTGAAATCCCTTGCGAATACTTCGCACTTAAACAGAGTATGCAAGTTTCTCCACCTCCACATATGCTACGATATCCGATGTGCCGTCGTGCGAAAATGTCAAAGTGCTTTCTCCCGGCGGAGCATAGATAAATCTTCCGGTCGAAAAGTCGCTGGACTGGTACAGGTTTTGGATGTATGTCCCGTCGAGCGCATACTCTGCGATCTCCATTGTTGCAGGGTCAGCATCAACAACGAGTTTGTGCCCGTCAGGGATTGTTGCGGTTACTTTTCCGACCGCTACACGGGTACCGGCCTTGATAAGCGCCCAAGCCGGGTTGACGACCGGGCCGAAGATTTGCAGCTTGCAAGGAGATGCCAAATCCCCGTTTCTTATTTTTGCAGTTCCTGTTGCTGTTTCTGCGTAATAATAAGGATAAGTATAGCTATACCTTTTAATCCCTTGGTCTGGCGCTTGACTTTGTGTTACCTTAACAGCTTCGTGCCAAGTCCCGAAGCAGAGGAATGTAACCGGTACTGCCAAATAGCCGGATTTCAGCTCCGACTTATCCGCAGACTGCACTTCGCACTTGATTTTGTACCATGTGTCCAGCGGGGAATACATCAGGTAAAGCGGGCCTTTTGTCACGAACGAAATAAACGCCTGATACCGGGAATAGTCGAAGAATATCATTTCGCCTGTCACGGCATACTGGTTAAGGAATTCATCCGATACCAGCCATGCGCTTCCGGCTTGGATGGTGGAGTAGGTTTTGCCAAATCCTAATCCACCCGGCGCATTGAAGTACGCCGTTTTGTCCATCAAATCCCATTCGGCGCCGACACCGTTCTTGAGCTTAAATTTTCTCATCAGTAAGCCCTCCCAAGCGCACGGTTGACCGCCTGTACCAAGTTCCTTGCGGCAGCTTCACCGGCTGCGTTATCGTAGCCGTTAAATGTATTGTTCATTTCGATGGTGATGCCGCCACGGTCGTTTCCGTTCAGCGGCATAACATGGGCACGGCCACCGGCCATGGTAAGCAGCTCCGGCCCGGCTTCGCCGACGATGGCGCTGCCGGAGGACAAAACTCCGCCCTTGGCAAGATAAGCAATTTTTCCGATGGTCGGAATATTAAATCCGAGGGACTTACCGCCCAAAACAGGAACCCAGTCAGGGACATCAAAGTGGATCTTATTCAGACCGTTTATCATCCAGTTGATTGCGTCAATGACCATGTTGATTAGTGCAATGATGCCGTTAAGGGGCGCTTTTGCAATGGCAACAAGCGCCGTAAAGATTCCATTAAAGATTTCCTGCACACCTTTCCATGCTCTTTCCCAATCTCCAGTAAAAACGCCACGAACAAAATCGATAATACCGTCAAAAACGGCCTTTATGGAATCCCAAATGGATTTTACTGTTGAGAAGAAGAAATTTAAAATTTCCCCCAATACTCCAAACGATTCCGACCAATCCGTCGTAAATACGCCCTGCAAGAAATCATCCACACGCTGGAGGATGGCCTGTATCTCGTCGCCCTTTGTTGCAATCAGCGCAACAAGTCCTACAATGGCGGAAATAATCAGAACTATCGGGTTGGCTATCAAAAAGTTAACAGCTGTCGTTATGCCCGTTACAATTGCAGGGATTACAGTTCCCGTTATGAATGTGAACGCAGATGACACAGCGCTCATAACGGCTGGGATAGCTGTTTCTGTAATAAAACCTATTGCCGCCCCAATTCCGCTTGAAATTCCCTCTACAACGGTTGTAATAATCGGCCCCATTTTAGTTGCCGCTTCAATAAGGGCAGGTATTACCGTGCCTGTCAGCTTGCTCATCGCTCCGGCTATGCCTGATATGATTCCAGCAACAGGAGAGATTGCCGCAATAAGACCGCCGACAATAAGGATTGTTTTCTTTACACCATCGTCAAGGTTTGAAAACCAATCGATTGCATTTTGAAGCCCTGCGACAATTTTATTGATAATCGGCAGCAGGATATCACCGATGGAAATCGCCAAGTTATTGAGCCCGTTTCGGAGGATTTTCATCTGGCTTTCGGTCGTTGCGTATCTTTTGCTTGCCTCGTTGGAGAGGGCAATATTTTCGTCCCATGCAGTATTTGCGGTTGTAACAGCATCGTCCAATACATCGGACGCAAGGGCCAACGCGCGAAGCATATTGGACTGGCGAATCCCGGAGAGCCCCAATTTATCCAATACGGCGATTGTGTCCTCTCCATTTTCGTTCATCTTCCCAAGCCCGCCGATGAAAGCACTGATTGCGTCTATCGGTTCATTGCCCCACATATCTGCGAATTCAGAAGCAGATACACCAGCGATCTTTGCAAATGTTTCAAGATCATCACCGCCAGCAGACACAGCCTTGCTTATTGCAGTCATTGTTTGGGTCATTGCCGTACCGCCTGCCTCTGCGTTGATGCCAACAGAGGACATTGCGGTGGACAATGCAAGGATATCCTGTTCGGACAACCCGGCAACTGTACCAGCAGACGCAAGGCGTGTAGCCATCTCAACAATATCGCGCTCTGTTGTGGCAAAGTTATTGCCAAGGTCAACAATGGTACTGCCGAGTTTGGAGTATTCATCAGCGGTCGTTCCGGTAATGTTGGCAAATTTGGCAAGTGCAGAGGCAGCTTCATCAGCGGAAAGGTTTGTTGCTTCGCCCAAGTCGATCATAACGCGGGTAAAGTCAAGTACATCATCGGTGGCAATACCCAACTGTCCAGCAGCTTCCGCAACCGCCGCAATCTCCGTAGTGGACGCAGGAATTTCTTCTGCCATGTCCAATATGCCCTGCCGGAGTGCCGCAAGCTGCTCTGTAGTGCCGTCTACTGTTTTTTCAACGCCAGCAAAGGCGCTTTCAAATTCTACAGCCGCTTTTGTGGCTGCCACTCCTGCTCCTGCAAAGGCCAAAGATGCCGGTGCAAACTTCTTTGCAATGTTCCCGGACTTTTCTGCTATTTCGCCGGTAACCGCTGAAACCTGTGCAAGTGCCGCACGGCTCCTGGACGCTTCGGCCTGTAGGTCTTTCAGCTTTAGTTCGGCGCTGGTCAGTTCCCGGACTAACTCACGGTATTGTTTTTGGTTGATCTCCGTTCCTGCGGCCATTTCTTGATCCGCTTGCTTTTTGGCGTTTCGGAGGCTTTCAACCTTGTTTTCTGTATTTTTGATTTGATCCCCGAGCAACTTCTCCTTTTGCTTGAGCAGGTCAATATTGGTCGGGTCGAGTTTCAGCAGGCGATTGACCTTATTAAGCTCCGATTGTGTTCCACGGATTTCGCTGTTCAGCGAGCTGATCGCTTTTGACAGTCCCTTTGTGTCGCCGCCGATTTCAACAACGATGCCTTTAACATTTTCAGCCAATCTTACCACCTCCTGCGAAGAAATCTCGCAAGCCGCCGGGTCTGCCCTTTATGGCATACTGTTCTGCATCATTGGCCTTTTCGATCATTAAATCGTAGACCATTCCGCAGGTCATGTCCTCCAGCGCCTCGTCGGATAATCCGAGTTCAGCGCAGCGGAGCATAAAGGTTGACCCGGTGGGCTCACGCACGGTTTGTTTTATTTTTTTTTTGGAACAGCGGTAGTCTTGTTGTTCAGGCTCCAAAGCTCCAAAATGGCAGGAAGCACTTTATAGATGGAGAACATCTCGAACTGCTCCAGCCACTCGTCAACATTGTCCGGGATGGACCCGTCATATTGCCGAGCCATGATAAAAGCGACATCCTCAAAGATTTCAAGATCGCTTACGGAAAAAGATCCGTCCTCGGATGTCGCTGCCGTTTGTAGCTTTTGAAGGTCACGCACAATGTCCCGACCCACTTTGTGGCGGTAAATTCGTGGGGTAAGCGCATTAGCGCATAACCCTACGCTTTTTCCGTCGATCTCGATTACTTTGTTCATTTCAGCCTCCAGTCGCCGGGGTAAATACGGCATTGTACCAGCCGTTCACGGTCGCCTCCGGGGTCTCCGCCGTAGTGTAGGCAAGGGAGTTGCCATTGGCCAGCGGGGAAGCGGTGATGCTGACGGTCTGCGTCTGCGGCTCTACGCTCTCGGTCGTGGTGTTCAGCTCACGGGTAGGCCGAGTGCAGGTGCAGTTATAAAGAACAAACTTCGTTCCATTCACATCGCCCTCCTCTTGGAACAGCAGGGCGAAGGACTTGGGCTGAATGTTCGCATTCTCGATCATCACCTTGCTGGTGGTGTCAAGAGTGTACCCGAAAACATCCTTGAGGAATGCTTCGGGGAAAACGGCGACTTCGAGATCGCCGGTGTAGCCGCTGTTCGCCACGGCTACGAAATACTGAATGTTGTCCGCATAAAACGGTGTGGTATCCCCGGAGGGCTCCAAAGAAAGGCTAACTGCGCCGGGGATGGCTACGGGAGTGCCGTAGGTGTTATTTTCCCCGTCGAGGATAGCGTAATGGACATTCGAGATACCGAATTTAACTTTATCAGCCATTTTTACACCTCGATTTCATAAACTACTTGGTTACACTGTTGATCCTCAATGTAACTTTCGGACTTTTGCCAAAACAGAGAGGACAAAGCCTTTTCGACCTTGCCCTCTGCTGTTAGGTCTTTATCTTTTGTGTAAAGCTCAACCTGTATATGGTTGATGGGGTGATACACCACATTGTCAGCGCCAAAATTATTGGAGTAGGAGACGCGATAGAGGATATACGGTAACTTTTGCGGCTTATTGAAGTAACCGTAAGCTACGGGCATCCTCGTCTGTTTTAACAGGGAATTGACCTCTTGCAGTGTCATCCTTTCTTAATCACCACCTTTACACGGGTTAATAGTTTCTGCTCTGCCTTTTGCTCCGCTGGGCCGATGTGGGGGAATGGGCGGGCAGAGCCCTTTGCGGTTCCGCCTGGGCCTGCGTGACCATGTTCCAGCAAGTGCGTGAGCTGGTAATCCGTTTTGTTGAAAATTCGCATACGGATATCGCTGTAGCTCTCATATGCGACCTTGTCACGCCAACCGGCCTTATAATCGCCGGTCTGTACCGGGCTGCCGGTCACAATGTCTTGGCGGCATTCCTTTGCCACCTGCCGAACCTCTTTTTTTACGCCATCCGTAACGGCCTGGTCATAGTTTTTCAGTTCGGACAGGATTGCCGTTGCCAACTCATCCGGTCTAACCGTTTTCGACATCGTTGCCCACCTTTTCCTCTAGGTACAGCTCTATTTCATCGCTGCCTGTTGCAAAATAGGTGCGATAAATGGAATAGCGTGTGCCGCGCCACTCGGCTAATTTCTGCCCAGCATAGTTGGCGATAGGAGTAACCGCCACAAGGGACGGCTGCAAGCCGTTTTGACCGGCGGAATAGAACTCCGCCCGTGTAGCGGACTGCAGCCGCGCCCAGACCTGTGTTGTGGTTTCTTTGGCAATCTGTACCCCGATATCGTTCTGCTCAAAGGTTTGGGAGATTAATGTAATGAGATCATCCAAATCAATCACCCACCTTTTGCTCAAACAGCCGGTTGTTGAGTGCCCACCGGAGCATCCGGGGCATTGCTACGACCTTTTCCCGGCGTTGCCGGTAAAGGTAGGCAGCGTACATCTCCACCAGCATAGCATCACCGGTGCTGGTGGAAAGTACGATTCCCTCGGTAGCGATATACTCCTTGGCAGACGCGATCAACGCCGACAGGTAATCGTCAAGCGCTGTTGTGGAAAGTTGCAAATCAACCTTCAAGATCACGAGGATATCAGCGTCTGTCATGCTTTAACCCCCCTTAGGAAGCCTTGGTTACATTTACGGTATAGACTACGGTCTCGTTGCCGTTCTTCACGGTTACGGTCAGAGGATGGGCAGTGCCATCAGCCAGCCAAGTAACAGTGCCGCCGTTTTTCACATTGGCGTTGTTGTAGGCGATAGCAACCTGTGCGCCTGCGACCTCGGTGGTGGCGTTTACGGCAGCAGTCGCAGCGGAAGCGGTAGCGGTGTAGCTCAGAACATCGCCGTCAAATGCGGGACTGAGAGACAGGCTGCCGACAGTCAGAGCGGACAGCTTGGCGTTGTTGGCGGTATCAGCCGCAAAGGTCATGGAGGTGGTTACGGAAGCGCCGTTAATGTTGATCGCCACAAAAGCGCCGGGGATAACGGGCATACCGTCAGCACGCTCTTTGCCGCGGAATACGGTGTTGTCCTGAATGAACTGAACCTCGCGGGATGCTTCGATGGTCATGCCGGAGCGCTGCGCCCACAGGTACAGGTCGCCATAGCCGCCAACAATGTCGCCATCGGGGATAAATTCGAGGATTTCCACATCGCCGCCGATGATGGGCATGGTCATTCCGTCAAATGTGACATAACGACCGAGGGCGGTGGCGAGGATCGCCTTGGACTGCAGAGTAGCGAGGGTCTTGCTATTCATAGCCCAGAAGCGCTCGCCGCGGGAATAGCGGGTAAAGGTGTTACCAGCGGCAACAGCCAGCGCAGCCCAGAAAGCCTCGCCGGTGGAAGCGGTGGGAATGGTGATGATGTTGGAGGTGTGCAGGTCAACCCAAGCAGGAGCATTGGCCGGGTAATCGCTGGGTTTGCTCTCCTGCGCCAGACGCGTCACAATACCAAGAGGCATCTTCTGACCAGCGCCCTTGCCGTACAGGATGGCCTTATCCTTGGCAAGGCCGATAGCCTCGGACAGCATCTCGACGATCCAGGAGGCGAGGTTTACATCGTTATCCTCCAGCAGGGAATTACAAACAGGAACATAACCGGCAACCTTGAAGCCGTCAAGAGTGATCTGGTTAAAGCTGAAGGTCAGCTCATTGATGGCGCCGCACATTTCAGTCCAAACGGCCTCGGGGACAGTACCGGCAATGGTCTGACGGGCTTCGCCATTGACATTGCGGATGCGGACCCGACGCATCAGTTTGGAGTAGCGATACATATTCTCGGCAATGAGGTCGAGGAATACAACAGGGATGGTCAGCTCACCACCGGTGATATCTCTCTTGCTGCGGGCAGCGTTACGAAGCTCCGCAAAGAAGGTCTGCACATCGGGCTGGGCTACGATAGCGTCACGCTGCTCTTTGGGAAGAGCGTCAAAGGCGCGCACATTCATGGGGAGGGAGCGAATGTTGATGGTATTCATGGTAAAATCATTCCTTTCGTCTTTCTTTTCTGCTTTGGGTTCAGCCTTGGGAGGATCCTTTTCGGCATTTTCCAAATCTTCCTCAAGGCCCTTGATTTCTGCGGACAGTTTTTCTTTTTCGGCGTTGTGGGCATCCTGTTCCTCGGTAAATTTGTTCATGGCGTCCTCAACAGCCTGCTGCTCCTCATCGGTGGTAGCTTCGCCGATTGCTTTTTCGATTTCAGCGGAGCGTGTTGCAAATTCTGCGTCTTTAGCTACCAGCGCCTCAAAAGCTGCTCTTTTCAGTTCCAGCTTTTTGGCAATCATAATGGATTTCAGTGCCATGTCAGCACTCCTTTCTTAGCTTTTTGAGGGCTTCGGCCCTCCATTGGTCGAGCTTGCGCTCGTTGATCTTTTCAAGGTCTTTTTTCCGAGCCTCTACCATGGTGTCCTCGTAGGCCGGGAAGGTAACGACCGATACCTCATACAGTTTGACTTTGCGAATAGTCCACACGGTTGTGCCATCTGGCCGGATTTCGGTTTCCTCGTCAAGGATGTCAAAGCCGAAAGAACATTGGGAAACATCCCCACGCTTTACGCGCTCATAGGCGTTCATGGCATCCTGATCCGCTTGATTAATGAGGATGGACCCCCAAAGGCCCAAATCGTCAACGCGGAGGGTCAGTGTACCAGCTGTTGTTCTGCCAAGCACGATTGTGGTATCATGGTTAACCAGCGCCCGAATATCATCACCGAGGGTACCATCAAAGGCTCCTCGGTCAATGCGCTCGATGGCTTTATCCCACATCCGGTATTCGCCGGTAAAGGTGGCGAAATAGCCCTCAATGTAGAGGTTTCCATCAGCAGCGCGGGTTTTGAAGTCGCCACTGCGGCTGATTGCCTGTCTTGCTCCTACCATTTACTCACCTCCTCCGTTTAGTTTTTTCTGATCGCCAAGGCGGTCCGCGGGAATGTAGTTTTCAAGGGCCAAAAGCTCATCCATTCCCTCGTGCGGAGTAAGCCCCACCCAACTGCGCCACTCGTTCCGTGTCATTGCCATGCGGTCAACCATTTCCGCGCCAGCTTTGATGGTTTCCTCCAAGGAATAGTTGTAGAGGGAGCGGACATTGAAGCGGAAAAAGTAATCCGGAGATACGAGCAGCTTTCGGCTAAACTCCTGCTCCAAAATCTGTGCAATCGGCATGATACGGGAAGAAATAAAGTTGTTCCATTCGTCTCGCTTGAACTCGCCAACGCCCAAAACAAAAGGCGGCACGCCAAGAATGGTTGCCACCGTCGTTTTATCCAGTTTTACGAAGTCTGCCAGCGCAAGATCAGATAGAGTAAGGGGCCTTACCTGTTCCACCGAGAATTGCTCGGCAGGAATCAGCCAAGGTTCCCCGGCTTTATTGCTTGCAACAAAATCGCCAAGGAGCTTTGCACGCCCCTCCGGGTCAGAAAACTCGTCCGTCAGCGAATCCACCTTCACGATAAGAGACGGTTTCCATTCACTGGCCATGAAACCATTTTCTGTTTTCGCCGCTTGCTTGAGGTTATTTGCCACATCAGCCAGCGCAATGCTGTACCCAGTGCCTTGCCATGGGTAGTAATTGCTCGGATTTATGGCAAAATGCAGCACATCATTCGGGTCATAGGGTTTCCCAGATATTTCGATGCTATAATACCGTTCCCCATTCGGTACAAATGCTACAAACGCCGCCGGAATCGGGTCAAGCCGCCGGAGCAGCCCCTTCCGGGTCTTTGGGAGCACTACAGCGTTCCCCCGGCCATCCAGCAGCATTGTTTTGATGATCCACTGGATAAAGTTTGACCGACCCATGTAGCTGTTCGGCTCGATATCAACCACACGAGACAGCCCATTTTTAACCCGGATATCTCCACTATCGGTGTTTTGCATCAGATAGATTGTCATGCTTCCAATTAAAGACGCAATCCTATCAACAGCGGCACAGATTTCCGGGTTGTGCGCAAGGTCTGTATAGCCGGAACAGGTTAGGTCTTTCCAGCCGGTTCCATCACACAGGCATACAGCGCTCCGCGTTTGGGGCTTATCCCGAGAGCGGAAGCGCTCAAAAAAATTTGCCATGCTCATTTATCACCCCACCATTTCTTTCCTGCTTTAGATTTATCCAAAGCCTCCAAGTACCGCACCGTGGCGAATACGGAGGCATCGAACACATCAATTCGGTTTGTCGGTCTTACCTTGTCGTACTGGATCATGTCGTCTGTCTTTTCGACGGCCGAGACATTCCCAACACAATACTCATATGCTTCGGAATGCATATAGTACAGCGTCCCATTTTTGGCGCTCTGCTCGATATGCCGGAAACCTTCTGATTTCCTGTAAAAATACTGCGGTTGGTCGATAATGTTAAATCCAGCCGATTTCATGCCAATGAAATACTCTCGGCAGAATTTACGGTCATGCCCCACCTGTCGTATTCGGAAACCGCGCTTTCGCATTGTAACAAACCAGTTGACAACATCGGCGTGGTTTACGGTTGGACTGTTGCACATGGTCAAAAGTCCATCATCGGCCCAGCCGAAAAGCGGTATACCATCCTCGTCGGCCTTAACATGAGCCTGCACCACAGGGAACCAAGCATGACTGATGATGATATCAACGCCTTTGTAATTTCCAAAAAGCGCAGCCGCCGTTAGGTCGTGCATTTTTGAGAGGTCTGCACCACCGTACCAGTCTATTGGGAGCTTGGAAAGCTCGTCCAGCGTCCAGTTGTATTTTTCATCGCTTCGCCGGAATTCGTCGAGGTTGAAATAGGACTTGATAGCCCCGGTATAGACATTGAGAGACTTTGCGAAGAAATCTTTCCGCTGCTGCGGGTCATTCTGCGCCTGCAAGCTATCGTTTAGAATTTCCTCCGGCCGGATGGAAACGCCATAGGCCGGATTGGCCATCTCATGTACCAGGGGATTGGTATAGTCGATATTTCCCTCCTCATCCGGATTGGCGCAGCACATAAAGATAAAATATTGTTCGTCCTTGATGGTGCCATCCAGCACCTTTCGGCAGTATTGCAGCCGCTGCCCAAGGAAGCCCTGTTCGTTATCGCCAGCCGTGGAAATGCCTATCAGCAGCTTGTTGGTGTAGGCTTTCATGGCTTCCTTAAAAAGGTTGTACTGCTTAGGCTTGGTAAAAGCGTGGATTTCATCGCAGATCGCAATATTGCAGTTAAGAGAATCCTGCGCATCCGGGTTTGCAGCCAGAGCGCGGATAAAAAACGAGCCGTCTGGAAGCTCTGCCTCCATTGAGTGCTCGTTGTTGTTGTCAATGATCTTTACACCGCCGCCATGCTTCTCGTCCTCGCCCATAAGCCGGATGTTATAATCCAGAAAATTAAAGCTTTCAAGGGACTGCATCAGAGCCGCGGCCGATATGTAGGTTTTGGAGCCGCTGCGCCGGTACCACAGGGACAGCGCCCATGCGAGGGAAGCGGCAAAACTGGTTTTGATGTTCTTTCGAGGGATAAAAATAAGGGCTTCATGAAACCGCACCACATCGGCGCCTTTCAACTTAAACCCAAGAAGATTGTATATGATGAATTTGTGAAACGGCTCCAACAGGAACGGCTTTCCCCGGAGCGGTGTACCGTCCAGCTTTTCCCCCTGCTGGTGGCAGAGGGTCTTTTCGATGATTTGAATACAGAACTCCGGCCCTTTCGGCGCGAAATCGTACTCGTCATTATCGAGGTCAGCAAAGAAACGGTCAACAGCCTGCCGCAATTCCTTGCAAGCGACCTTTCTCCCGTCTCTGATGCTTTCGGCATACTCAAGGACTACGGGCCAGTTCTTACCCTTAATCTGTCTCAAGGCTGGCAAGAGCAGCGGCAAGTCCGCCCTTTTCCTCCTTTTCCTTCACTCCGCCGGTCATTTTGCGGAAACTCGATGGAGTAAGCCCCAATTCGCGCCAGTATGCCAGTGCGCTCTTGTTGAGGTCGTCCCACAGAATCAACAGAGGGTTTTTTACCATATTTGTGGCGTTCCCTTTGTTGGTATATTCGATGACGGACTTACCGCCGGACTTTTTGAACTCGGCCTTGGTCTTATCCCGCTGTTCCAGTATCTCTGCAAGCGTTTCTACCGCAGATTGATAAGATGGGTCGGCCGTACCGAGTTTTTCCATCTGTTTTCCGATAGTTTCAACCCATTTTTCCTTTGTCATGGCTTCCCCTTTCTCAAAAATATACCGTAGAGTTGGAAAAAGTTCCCCCCGCCGGTCCCCAGAGGCAGGCGGAAGGCGCAACAGATAGGGGGGGTATCAGTAACGGCCCCTTGCTGCTGTTGCTTTTTCCGGGTGCTGCTTGTTATGGCAGCCCTCACACAGGCTTACTAAATTTTTATCTTCGTAAGCCAGCTCCGGGTACTCATCTGCGTGTTTGATATGATGCACCGTTGTAGCCTGTACCGCCTTTCCGTACCTCTTGCAGTGCTGGCACATATATCCGTCACGCTTTAATATTTGCAGACGCTTCCTTTTCCATTTTTGCGAATTATAATCGAACATCATTACCCGCCCTATCCCTCCCGGTGTCTACTATGCCGGGCTTCCTTTTTCGTTGTTGACTTATGCGTTCAAGCAGACAAACGCTTTGTGTTCGTCTGCATAATGAACTCTTTTACTTGGTCATATCCCCAGCCGCAGTCTACAAGTCCACTTACAAGCCGCTCCATAGACTGAATCGCGGTCAGTTCCTCGGCAGAGAAACAGTCGCGCAGCTCTGCCTTTGGGGCAATGCCGTATTCCTCCCGCAGTTGCTTTGCGTTCTTGCCGAACAGCGCCTTATAGATGCAGTTGGTGTAGACGGAATATGCGTGTCCATGCATACGCTCGTCCTCGTTCGATTGTTGAATTGCCTTTGTCAGCGCCTGACGAACGGCAACCCCCTTTTCTCGCTCGATCGCCTTGCCGCGAACGACTTTCTCCATCGCGTTGAACTGCTTGATGTACGCCTCTTTGAAGCGCATGGCTTTTTCCCCGGTATAGCCCATGACAAGGAGCACAAAGCCGTCTCTTGTCATCACCTTCGCTTTTTGTGTGCGCCCTCTGGTATCGGTGTAAGTAATATCGCCATAGTTGGCGGTATTAAATTCATCGCTGCACCCTATCTCCGCAATATCTCGCATCACTTTATCATGCGCCTTGCCAAATGTCTCTGCCACATCTAGGCTCGTTACCGCGGGGATTTCTTCTTTCCCCATCTTCATCAGTTCTACCAGCATAATATCAATCCTTTCTCGTTGATTTTATTGCCTGCGGTTTCCCGCCACTTACCATACGGTCACTATCTGTTTCTTGCCGTCCTTTGTGCCGCGCAGCATCAGTGTCTGCGGCTGCTCATGGTCGCTCTCGCTGCTGGGCAGCAGCATCTTCCGGGCTGCGTAGCCTCCGTACTGCTGCCATGCGGTACAGCTAACCACTACCAGCTGCTTGGTACGGATAACATTGTTGTTACTGTCCACCACGATCTTTTTGGGCTTACTGATGGTGCCTTTGTGGGTATGGCCAACAATCAGAGCGTCAATGCCCTCTATGGTGTAGCCGAAGCGCTCATTGCGGTTGACCGTTGCACCGGTGTAAATGCCTCCGCCGGAGCCATGGGTAACAGCCATCGTATAGCTGGTGATAGGGATATCTCTTGTTACCCTGCGCCCAATCTCCAGTTTGAGGAATGCTATGTCCTCGGCGTAGTAGTCCTCCATGTCCAGCTTGCACATGATATCGCCCATAATGTCTTGATCGGTGTCCCTGGCTGTCCTCGCTTCGTGGTTACCGGATACCGCGCAGAGTATCTTATCCTTGATGGGCGTTAGCATTTCCACCATCATCTTTTTCTGCTCCCGCGGGCGGATATAATCCTCAAAGGGGCTTCCCACCGCGTTCCGGGTATTGTTGTTGATGAGATCGCCGCCAAGGATGAGATAAGCATCCTCCCGCTCTACCCGGCGGCAGAATGCTTGCCAGCCCTCTTTATCATGTAGGATGCTGCCCAAATGCACATCAGATACCGGATATACCTTGATGGTGTCGCTCTGCGGGATTTTGCGGACTATTAAATCCAGAGGTATCCCCTCCTTTATGGCATAAAGAAAGAGAGCGCCTTTCGGTACTCTCTGGCTGCTTTTTGTAAGGCAGACTATTGCGAACTTGCGGCCTGCCAGCGCGGCACCTTTTTTACGAAGGTCATGTATCTTCGGCCGATGGGATAACGGGGCATCGGCGGCCCCGTAAAAAGGAGATCGAAACATGGAGATTGGAAGCAGACCTTTGGCATATACCGCTCACAGCGGTCAGTAGGATTGTCCACTTCCTCAATATCATTATACCATGCTTTTCGTCAAATTTTGTCCCGTATTTGTCCCAAGTTTTGCGTTTCAACGATAAAAGGGAAGCGCTCAACCTTACGAGGCAGGCGCTTCCCGAGCATATAAATTGATGCAAATTAGATTTGAGTAATCATGTCCCGGCTGTATTTTACGATATCACACGGGTTTGTAATATCATACTTTTTTACGATCGCCGCAAAATAGTCGCTAATGGTATCGCGTTCAATAACTGTAACACTACGGTCGTAAGGGTGCAAAGCGCCTCGGGCCTCAATCCATGGCAGCTCATTATGTGTAATTCTACTGAGTACCTCACCAGAATATCTGCCGAACGCCTCCATAACAGAGTCAATCAATTCAACTTCTTTTACAGTCAGTTCTCCGATATCCACATCAAACTCAGATGTTGGCTTTGTAATCGGGTCATACCCATACTCTTTATACCGGTAATAAACATCGGGGAATACTGGGCCATAAGCCCATGCCTGGCAATCGTCCAAGAACAGTTCTACCCCAAACAAAGCATAGTAAAACGACTGTGCGTAGTACAACAATTTTTGGAGTGCCAATGGTGTGATATCCATGGTCTTGCATAGAATGTACCTGGCAACAAGTTCAATTTTATTTTTCCCGTAAAGGTCAATCAACTTATCAATTTCATCGCGGCACTTTTTATAAGCGACATTACTGATACGCTCTTTCCCCGCCTCCAGGTACTCTTCCATTTTCCTATGAGACGCTCTGACTCCCAAAAGCTTATCAGAATGGTCTCTGGACGGTATCTGACCATTCAGATATCTGGTAATAGTGACTTCGCCGAAGCCCATGACAAGCGCAAGCGGGCCCGCTCCGATCTTATACTTATCCAAGATTTCTTTAATCTCTGAAACAGTAATCAGGCGAGAAGCCTTGCGGTAGGCGTCCTCCCTCTCTTGGACATTCTTATCATTTATTTCCGCGACATAAACTTCACTCCCGCATTCTGCACAGTAAGCAGTATGCTCTGGATAGCTAAAAGTAATGCCGCGGACTGTAACTTTTTCTCTGGTCGTTTTTTCTTTATAGGACCTTTTTTCATCGCAATTTAAGCAGTATGCTTTTTTCAATTCGTTTGGCACAGCAGGCTCTCCTTCCTTTTGGTTCTTGTCTGTTTAATAACCATGCAGGCCCTCTTCGTGAAATGAAATCACAATTACCGTGTCGTAAGTTTTCTTTTCACGCAAATAGATCTTAATGTAGAGTTTATGCAGTTCTAATTCACCGTAAACCATAATTTCATCGTTCTTGATAAACACATATACATCAGAATCGACAAAACGCGGATTGTTGTTTGGTTCGATTTTAACGCAATCTTCTGGCCTAAGTAGTCTTATGATTTCTACCTTTTCATTGTCCTTCATCGGGTACTGTCGGTCAAAGTTCTTGTTCTTTTCAGAGATTTGGAATGTGCATTCATTGGAGGCCAGCAGTGGCCTTATTCTCGCCAGAAACTCTTTGGCCTTGGCGAAATCAGTTTCAGAGAGTGGTATTCCGATCCTAATCACCTCACATCCGGTATTCTACTTCATAATGTACCATGGTGATAGGATTTTGTCAATATCTTATCACCATTAAGAGTAGATTATTCACAGTCGCAAGTTAGTTGCAATTACAGCTCTGTCACGCCGTACCGGCATATCGCATACCTTGCCATTGCCTCGTCCTCTCGCCGGTACAGCTCTGCCCGGCTGATGTGCAGCTCGTCGCACAGGCGTTCCGCTGCGCCGCTTTCCCTGCGCATGGTTTTTACTTCAAGGATCCTGCGCTGCTGGTCCGTCAGAACGGAAAGCCCTCTGTCCATCTGCTTCACCTGCCACTTTACCAATGCAAGGTTCAGCTTCAGTGTATCCCGGCTGCAGATGGCGTTGATCAGCCGTTCCTCTGCGGTGGAGCTGCCGCCCTGTACCGGGGTTGCTCCTTTCATCGGTGAGCCAAGGCCTTCCAGCCGGTCGCTGCAGCGTTTGATTTCTTCGGTAAGGCTGGATATTGATTGCATCTTCTCGTAGTATCTGCCCAGTTCCCACCGGCAGATCTTCTTGTAGTCGATCATGTTGCCTCCTTATCTCCGTCCATTTTTGCGCCGCAGTTTGGGCAGTAGTGGGTATATTTAGCGGTCAGGTTATATCCCCGTTTGCACTCTGAGCAGATAATAATTCCGCTCCTATCTTCAATCCACATTGCATGCACCACCGGGGCTACATCGGCGGCTGGGATTTCTGCAAATATATCCACAAGGTCAGAAAGCGGTATGCCTGTTTTCTCACTTATTGTTTCCGCCGCCTTTACGGCAGCAATATATTTACCCATTGTCATACCCTCCAAACTCCTCAAGATAGTACTGTTTGCCGTCCTGCCAGCCTTGGTAATACGCTGACTGCTCCCGGCGTTCCTGTTCCTCTGCGGTGATCTCCGCCTGGGCCACTTCATCCAAATGATTCCACCTTTCGGCCGAAATAGCCGATAGAACCATTATGCAGAAAGCAGCTAAGATTATCGTAACTGCCGCTGCCGCCCAGTTCCTCATAGCGAATCCCTCCTAAATCCGAAGAATGTCTTTATTTGCGGCAGGGTCTCCAGCCTGTGGCCATCTACCGTTATCAGCGCTGCGTAGCCCCCGCCTATCCAGCCATCGTGCCAAATCTCCCGGGCTTCGAAGTAATCCACGCTCTCCCGTCGCTCCGTGGTTTTGCCGCATATCCTTATCTCGATGCCGATTTTCCCATCCCGGCGCTTTATCCAATTCTTGGGGCGCTTATACTTACCGGATGCCGCCGCATCCTTGTAGCATTGCTTTGAGCAGTACTTTTGTCCTGGCTGGCCGAAATAGTCCTTCCCGCAGTATTCGCATTTCTTCGGCTCAGCTTTTTTCATACTGCTTTTGCGGGCCCGGATGCTGTCCATGGCCTTTTGGCACTCCTTGCAATACAGCTGCCGGGTGTTGGTGCTGCCTATCGGCCCTCCGCATCTCTTGCAGGGCCGGTTGGGGTCTCTCTTGATTCCATAGCGATACAAGATCGATGCCACAGAGCCGTAATCAAGATCAAGAATTAAGGCAATCTCCCTGTTGGTCTTGCCCTCCCGCACCAGCTGCTCCAGGAGCTCCGGGTCGTTTGAATTAGAACAGCCGATTTTGGCGGTAGGAGACGCTTTATCGTATGACATCATAACTCACCACCTTTTCATGCTCGGCCATCTCTGCGCGCATTTTTATGGCTTTGGTGGCAGCGTTCCATCGCTTGATAAATTCCTCGGCGCTTTGCCCCTCAAAAAGCGGATTCTCCCGCTCTATTTCCGTTCCGCGTTTACCCATTGTGTTACCTCCTCTATGTCAATTTCTGTTCTTGGGTTTTTTGGGTCATATGCCCCACGCAGCCGCAGCTCGACATGGTCAAAGCTATCATCGGCGATTACTCCACGGTGCACCAGCCCGTCCATCAGCATCTTGCCGTTGTAATTGTCTGGGTCGTGCCTGTGCCTGGTTGGGAAGTAGTAGGTGATGGTCACCACCGCCTTGCCCATTGGTTTGCACTTGGGGCAGTATGCAACAAACAGCTGCAGCCAGCGCTGCTTTTCTGCCCGGTACTCCCAGCCATTCAGCCGTCCTGCGTACTTGTTCAAAGATGGCGGGATTTCGGGGATCGTGATTTTCATGTGTCCTCCTCAAATCCCGGCAGGACGGTTTGCCCTGGAAGTATGCCGTCCTCCATCCACCAGTGGAACACATCAACGCCAGTTTCGTCCATCTCCACCCCTCTGGGCATACCCCGCAGCCGCCTCATTTCCATCATCTTGTCAAATGCCCTTATGTACGCTTTTTTGTATGTTGGGTATCTTGCGAACTCTGCGTATCTATGCTTTCCTGCCATTGGGCAACCGATGCACCCGACACGCTTCCAGCCCTCCGAGTACAGACTGCACAGTTTAACTTTTTCCCCTGTCAGGAAGTCCATGACATCATTTGTCTCCCAATCGATGATTGGGTTTGAAACTCGTTTTCCTTTCATCGTGCAAGTTTCAAACAGCCGCCTGTCCTCGTCGTTATCGTTGTTTAGGAATATAGACTTTTTCCTCCTTTTGGAAATAATCTCTAGCGCACCGCGACTTTTCCTCGCGGTGCTTTCGTCCCACCTAACGCCTGTTGTTATCATTCTGTCTTTCCCGCCGCCCTCTTTTAGCTCATCGCAGCAGTATCTTACAAGGCGGGTCGGTGGAATTAGCTTCCTCGGGATTAGGTTCCACATTGTTGTGCGTGTGCCGTCCGGTTGTGTGTGATAATCTATTTCGCATTTAATCCCTGCGAGTTCAAGTTCTCTGAATTTATCACGCACATGGTACACCGTTTCCGGCGCGTCTGCTGTTGTGTGACTATGCTGCACCTCGAATGGTATCTTTGCAATCTGTGCAAGGCGCAATACCGTGTCACTGTCTTTCCCACCGCTGTATGTTACCAGCAGCGGCTTGTCGTACAATGCCTGCGACATTTCAGCGGCTTCCCGTAATCTTTTTACGGCTATGTCAACTTTGTCACTCATGCGTTCTCCTCCATCGTCCGCTGCGCCAACGCCAGGTCATAGCTGGGCAGCTGCTTTACCTCTGCCATACCGGCCAGCTTTGCCCGGATATCCGCAGGCAGGGCTTGCATTTTGCGCTCGCTCTCCTGCCTTGCCCGGTAGCTGCGCATAAAGTTGGACTGTACCACGCTCTGCACTGTCCCGGTGTCCATGCTGGCCCATTCCCGCAGCTGGGATGGGTGTCCTACCAACCGTTGTAGGTTCTCCGGCAGGGCTGCAAACTCTTTCTCGCTGTTGTAGCCGCTGTTCCGCAGGGCCTTTGCAATCAGCGCCCATGCTTCCCCCTCGGAGAGTTCCGCCGGTCTGTTGATCTCACCAATAGCGGCTATGATAGCCCCAATGTGTGGAGGGAAGCCCTTGCGGTCGCTGGCAATGTGGGACTTAACCGCCGCTGCCACAAGGTTAGCCGGGTAGTCTGCCAGCATCTCCGCCCACAGATTTACCACCGCTTCGGCATCCTGCCGCTTCATGTCCCGGTAATAACCGGGGTATGCAGCCTTCAAAATCGACATGATTGCAAGTGTTTCAGATCGAGTCATGCTCTCCCTCCTCCCTCAACATCTGCAGGAACACATTGTCGGTTCCGTCCTGTGCCAGCTCGTCCTCCCACCTGCGCTGGTTCAGCCATGTCGCAGGGTTTGGTATGTACTGGCCGTTGTTCTCCCGCCATTGGCGGCTCTGCTTCTGTGCATTCACAGCGGCTATCATGCGGTCAAAGGTCTGCTTGTCCGGCTTGATGCGCTCAAAAGCCTTTTCCGCTGCGCCTTTGCCGACTTTCTTGGGATATTGCGCCCAAAATTCGGCAAACCGGCCCCCTTGGGGGGCATGGGGGGTACTTGGATTCGGATTCGGATTCGGATTCGGATTCGGATTGGATTCAGGCCGCAGCTCGCCGCAATCCGCCGCAACTTGCGGCAACTCGCCGCAGATTTCCGCAGACGGTGTAGAGCCGCTGCTTTTGGGCGGGTCGGGATATTTGGGTTTGCATTCTCGTATCCTTTGATGTTCGGCCCAAGTCGGGAACCAAAAGTAGGGCTTCCCGTCCACCTCGTAGAGGGAAACGCAGCCTTTGGCCGCCAAACCGTGGAGCGCATCGTTGATATCTTTTGCAGTAACCCGTTCCCGAAGCGGGAATGCGTTGCCTTTGATGATTGCAGGTCGGGCATCTCCTCGTCCTGCATCGTCTACCGAAACAATAAGACTTACCCAAAGCCGAAACTCGAAATCCGTTAAGGATGCTATCTTGTCGCTTGTGCGGAAGCTATCCTTTATCAATCTATTCGGCATTCCTCCTCACCTCCCGTCAGAATGGGAGGTCGTTAGGGTCGCCCTCGACTTCTTCAAATCCGCCCTGCTCGCTCTCTGCGGGTTTTTCCTCTGCCTTTCCGGTAGATTTGCTGCCACCGAAAAGGGCTTCCTCTGCGATAACCTCGGTGGCGGTGCGCTTATTGCCGTTCTTGTCCTCATAGTTGCGAACTTCGATGCGCCCCACAATGGTAATGAGGTCTCCCTTGCCGAACCACTGGTTCACGAATTCGGCGGTCTTGCCCCATGCTACGATGGGTACGAAGTCAGTCTTTTCCCGGTCACGGTTGCGGTCTACGGCGATGGTAAAGCCGCACACGCTCTTGCCGCTGTTGGTCTGCTTCAGTTCGGGGGCTTTGGTCAGCCGCCCATTAAGGATTGCTTTGTTCAGCATTCTGTTTCCTCCAAATAGTTCGTGTAAAATTCCTCCCGGAACATCGGGATTGTGAAATCGTAGTTGTCGATACAGGCTTGCTCGCCGAGTTTGTGGAGCCAGTCCATCACCTCGGCGCAGCCGTGTGCATGGTTCAGATGGCACGGCTCATGGCACAGGGACACCCAAAGGCCCATGCGCTTGCTTTTGCTCCGCATGGCGTTGCCGAAGATTTCGTGCCGGTCGAGCTTTACGCCGGAGCGCTGACACAAAAAGCACTTAGATGTGTCGGCCTGCACGATGCTCGGAGCGTAGCCGTTTCGGTCAAGCTCTGCGCCCCATTCGTTTTTCATTTGCCCCATTCCTCCTTAAGCAAGGCCAGCTCGGCCGGCGTGGCGGTGTCTATACCTTGTTCTTTACAATCCTCTACGACAAGGTCAATCAGCCGGGACATTTGTTTCGTGTCATAGCAACTTGAACCGTAGTAGAGGATTACATTGGTGCAGCCGGGCAACTTACTCGGGAAAGCGTCCGTCAGCCAGCCGAGGCCATGCTTGCACCATGCTGCCTGCATTGTTTCTGCCGCTTCGGATTTGATACAAACTACATCGCTTACACCGATCTCTCGGATATAGTGCCGGTAAATTTCCTCTCTCGGTTTTTCGAGGGCTTCCGATAGTTTCCCGATCAAAAGCCACGCCATGGCATTGGCGTCAAGGGAGCGCCGGTTCCTTTCCTCTACCAGCTCGGCAGCGTATGTCTTGCCAATTTCCATGCTGTCCATGAAGCCTTGGGCGGCTGCGGCATCTTTGGTATACAGGGTGATGCCGTAGCCGTTCCGGTCTCTTGTCCAGTCGGCAGAATCAAACCGGAGCCTTGTTTTCATTCTTCTCGGCCTCCTTTTCGGCGGCAAAGGCTTTCTTCTGGCAGTTCGGGCACAGCTTGCGGCCGAACCGCTGGACGCTGTAGGCGGCGATCTCGCTTACAGGCCAATACTCCCCGTTGCGCTTGTTGATACCGGTGATCTGCTGCCCGCAGTCGATGCAATACTCGGTAGGCTCCGGTTCTCTTTCTGCACCCTCCGGCAAGTCCTCGCCAGCGTAGATATACAGGCCGAGGCCGTGTCTGGCACAGGCTTTTGTAAGGGAACGCTGGATTGCCTTATTGGCATCGAATGAGGTAACATCACTGGCCGGGATTGAGCGGTTGCGGTTATCCATGACCGGAAGATACTCGATGTGCTCAATGCCGTTGACGGTTACGCCAGTCTTAACCCAGCAGGTCTTACCGTCTGTGTGGTAAAACAGGCCGTTAGCATCCTCGTAGATGGTATAGGTGGCATCCGGGTGCAGCTTCTTGATTTCTCCCCAGGCCCATGCCCAGGAAAGGTATGTAAGGCCATTCTTCTTCTCTGTCTTGTCAGAGCAGTTGATGCTGTTCAATTCTCGAAAGTAGTTCTCCATAGCTCCTCCTTAATATCTGTCTGGTTCTTCATCAAAGTACCTGTCAGCATCCGCATCGCTGGCGTCAAACCGCTTAACACAGTTTTCGCAGCCAATGACCATGCCGTCCTTAATGTAAATTGTCTCGTTGATCTCGCAGCCGCACTCCGGGCAGATGTGCGGCTTATCATCGTAGTTATCCACCCAGCTCGGGATGGGCCTATCCGGGATATCGTATGGGTTCATGCTTCCACGACCTCCCCATTTTCCAGTTTGTAAAATACCCCGGGTTTTATAATCTCACCATCTACCTTTACAGCTCGCACCTCTTTAATGGGGTAAGCATCACCGTTCCAGCCACCCCTCTCGGTTAGGACGAGCCAGCATCCAATGGAGCCGGATGCCTTACTATCAACTCCGGTGACGATTGCAATAGACTCCTTTCCATCAACGGTGGCTGCGCTACAGTCGCCGGTGTTGGTGGCTGCGCTACAGTCGCCGGTGTTGGTGGCTGCGCTCCAGTCGCCGGTGTTGGTGGCAGCGCTCCGGTCGCCGGTGTTGGTGGCTACGCTACGGTTGCCGGTGTTGGTGGCTGCGCTATAGTAGCCGGTGTTGGTGGCAGCGCTCCGGTCGCCGGTGTTGGTGGCTACGCTACGGTTGCCGGTGTTGGTGGCTGCGCTATAGCAGCCGGTCTGATTTTTGCTGCTCTCTGCTTTTTCTTTTATGTACTCAACCGCAGCTTTTACGATGCCTGCAATTCCGATCTCCGCCCGGAGCTTTATTTTCGTTCCGGCTCGCTTGCTGTCGTCACTTTCTTCGTCCGTCACACCGTCAAGATCGGCCTCGAAAAACCGGCTATCGGCTGGAGCGTAATGGGCGAATACATCAAGCGGATATTCACAGCCGTGGAATCCTTTTTCGCAGAGCTTGGCTTCTGCTTCTTCATATTCCTTGCCGATTTCGAATTGGAAATCACGGCACTTCATGTCCTTATCTGTGCCTTTGTATACGAGCACTTGACATTCCTCCTTTAATCCTGTATAGTTGTGGTGGTGGTTGGGTCTCCGTCTCTGACGGGGGCCTTTCTTTTTTTGTATTCCTCCTGTTGGCGGCGGATACAGCGCAGAACCCATGCTGTGAAGTTGCAGTAACCCATTTCGATAAGCTGCTGACGAAACTCCGCCATATTCACATAACCCAAAGGAATACGCACAGACAGCTTATAGTTTGCTTCCCGCTTCCTGCCGGGCTTGTCCGCTATCAGCGCTTCCGCTTCGGCAGTACGCCGGATGCCATAATACTCCGGCCGTTTGCACATACTGTCCAGCGGCTTGGTGTAACCGGGGAACTTCTCCCGGATAACTGCTATCCTCTCGTTCTGCTCCATAGCCTTACCTCACCAGCAGCAGGATAGCCGCTGCTGCGAAGATGGTTCCCATTCCGAGGACTACGGCCAAGGCTTCCTGCAGCCACTCCTTTTTACTCATCTTCCTGTACCTCCTTTTGCGGAAGCTCCGGTAGGAATGCCCACCATTGGACTACGATAGCGGTCTCCACATTATCTCCGCTGACATTGAACATCTGATGCTTGGTGCTGAATGGCAATGTAGTGTATCTTCCCGGATTTGTCTGGCACAGGTAATACCCATCCTTGCTGGGTACGATCTCATCCGAGTTAAACCACCGGATAAAGGTGTTGGTTGTTGCTTCCATGCTGTTCCTCCTTCTTTTCCACCCCATTCGGGGGGAAATACTTTCTGATTTCATTGGCTGCAATAAACAAGGTGCCGCAGACTTTATAGACCTCCTCTATAGACCACGGCACCTTTCCGGTCATTCTGTCGCTGATCTGCTGGCGTGTCATTCCTGTCCGTTTGGCAAGGGTCGTTTGGTCGTAGCCGTTTTCAAGCATCAGCGCTCGCAGCTTGCGGTATGTATCAATTTTTTTCGGCATCTCCCTCCCCCCTCTCGCTGATGAGCTCGTCCAGCGCAGCGTTAAAGCGCTGTTCCGCTCCCTTTGGGCTGCGGCGGCCATTTAATATCGCACACACATACGCTTTCCCAACGCCGAGTTTTTCTCCGAGCTGAGCCATTGTAATCTTGTTATTGTGCATCTTGCCGACCACATCGCCAGTCCATTGTGCAGGCATCTAAACTTTTCCCCCTTCTTTATATATTGTGTTGCAAAAGTTTACACAAAGTGTTATCATATCCTTGCGAGGGAAAATGAATCATGGCACATTAAGTGCCCGCTTTGTGTTGCGCTTGTTGCTTATGTTTTCATTATAGTGTAAACAAACGCAACAGTCAAGACGAAGTTGTTCCTTTTGTTTACTTTCTGCTATTTGCACAAAAAGGGTGTGTTGCGTTTGTTCTATATCAACTATGTTGCTCTTTGTAATAAAATTGGGAAATCTCCATCTGCTGTCGCCGAAGAAATGGGGTTTATGCGTTCCGTGGTTACGCGGTGGAGCAAAGGGACAATTCCAAGGCAGGCAACATTGCAAAAGGTCGCTGACTACTTCGGCGTAAGCGTGGATTACCTTTTGGGAAAAGAAAAACAGCCCACCGAAGGTGAGCTGTCCGGTATTCGGAAAGACCTTATGGATTTCGCAGATACTTTGACAGATGAGAAAATTGAGAAATATCTTCGTCTAATGAAAACTTTAGAATCCGAAGATATTTAACAAGCTGCTCGTCAGACATCCGTTCCACCGCCTTTTTGAATTCCTCCTTTTTCTCCATTGGTGTTCCTCCTCTTTTGTCGATTATTGTCAAATAAAAATCCTTCCAAATTCAGCATGTATTTGGTACAATTCAATTGTAACAAATTGCATTGCCAATATGTACTGACAAATGTTGCGGTTTCAGCGCAAAAACTGTCATGTTTTTCGGACAAAAGTGTCCGGTAACAAAAAACAGGAGATGAGTTTGTGAATTCAGACGAAGAAAGGAATTGGGATAACTTTTTATTGGAGGTAGCCACAAAACGGCAGGAGCATGGAATGACCCACAAGGATTTGGCCGACAATGCCGGGACAGTTGAGAGGACGATCTCCCGGCTGCTTTCGGAGCCGACCAAGAATCCGAGTCTTTTTCTCGTTGCTTCCATCTGCCAAGCGCTGCACATATCTCTCGACAAGCATTTCGTGAAGGAAGTCTACAACAAAGACGACAGCCAGAGCAGCGAAGAAATGATCGAGATACTGAAAGAGCAGGTGCGCCAGCGCCGGAGGCTGTCCAAAACACTCTTCGCAGTTATTTTTGTCCTGCTGGCGATGATGATTTTATACCTCGTCCTAATCGATGCAAATAACCTTAACTACGGTTTAATTCGGGATTAAGAACAGATGTTCTTTCCAAATATAATCGTACACCGTAAAGTGTACAATAATCAGTACCGGAAGGAGAGAGGTCATGAAAAAGATATTTTCTTGTTTGTTGGCAACCGCAATTGTGATTTTGCTTGTAGCGTGTGGAAAAGATGCAACAGATGAAAAAATAAAAGAGGTGGCGCAACAAATAGGACTTACATCAACAAGCGTCAAAACAGTGGACGGTGTAAAGACTATCGTTGAGGATAGCTATTACTATGTGAATTTTGACATAGAAAACGGTGAGGTAAAAAAGGTGTATTGTGGAGACTATGTTTTTTATAAGGACGGAGAGGTAAAAAGCAAGTTTTATGACAAGCTGCTTTCCGTTGAGGATATGGTTGATTATCAAAGCAAGGTAGAGGATATTGTACTTGCGGCCCTCACCAGCCCGGATACTGCGAAATTTCCCGGCAGTGGATTAACGCCACTCGAAGGCTGGTTTTTTATCCGCACAGGAAACGCTGTTAAAGTTGAAACATATGTTGATGCTCAAAATGGTTTAGGAGTTTCCACGAGAAATAATGTCGTTGCTATATACAGAGATGGCGAGTGCGCCAAACTCCAGATAGGAAGCACAGATATAATTGGATAAAAAAATACCGCCCCCGGCAACGAGGGCGGTTGTCTATCAGGAGGAGAAAAATGAAAGAAAGGACAAATACGGCAAAGTGGCTTGAGAAGCAGAACCGCTGGCAGATCGCCGTCCAGAAAGATGGCGTAAGAAAAACATTTACAAGCAGTCGGCCGGGAAGGGAAGGGCAGAGGGAAGCGAACCGAAAAGCAGATGATTGGTTGGCATCAGGCATCTGCGGGACGAAGCTGCACCTATCGGAGCTGCACGAAAGTTATATGGAGCAGCTGAAAACGCATACAACAATAAGTAACTGGCGTCCAGTCGACGCACGGTGGCGGAAGTGGATAGACCCGCAGATCGGGCACATGAAAGTATCTGCACTTTCAGACGCCGTGCTGCAGCGCGTGGTTGACCATGCGTATCAAGAGGGGCAGCTATCCAAAAAGACTCTCAACAACATAAAAGCAGATCTTACCTCTTTCTGCAAATATCTCCGCAAAGCGAAAGTGAGCAATTACACTCCGGAGGATATAGCTATCCCCAAAAGCGCGAGGGCAAGCAGGAAGAACATCTTGCAGCCGGAGCATGTCATTAAACTTTTTGCCGAAGATACGACAACGCTTTATAATAAGCGCATAGTCGACCCGTTGGTGAATGCTTACCGCCTTGAAGTCCTTACCGGTCTGCGCCCCGGAGAGCTGCGCGGCTTGATGCGCAATGATATTGATTTAGAAACGGGGAAAATCATCGTCAGACGCTCCATAAACGAATACGACGAAATCACTACAGGCAAAAACGAAAACGCTGTACGCGCCGTTTTCGTCGGCGAGATGGGCAAGGAGGTTTTGAAGAACCAGCTCGCCCAATCAAACGGGCTGTATCTCTTTGATGTAAAGAGGGGAGAGCACTACCGCAGAAGCTGGAAAAGGTATTGTGAAGCAAATGATATCCCACAGACAACGCCTTATGAGCTGCGGCACACATTTGTCTCAATGGCACAAGCGCTGCCGGAGGGTTGGGTAAAGCAGCTGGTCGGGCATTCCAAGAGCATGGATACATTCGGGGTTTACGGGCACGCTGTTGCCGGAATGGAAAAGCAGATAACAAGCGCTCTTGATGATGTTTTCGGCGGTATTTTGGCTACGCAGGAATAAAAGTGAGTTATTTTGTGAGTTACAAGGAAAAAGAAAAAGCCCAGTTTTCGCTTGAAACTGGGCTTTTCTTGTGGCGGAGATGGAGGGATTTGAACCCTCGCGGCACTTTCGCACCCTACTCCCTTAGCAGGGGAGCCCCTTCACCACTTGGGTACATCTCCAAGGGCTACGAATTACTGTCGGAGGTGTTGGCGGAGAGGATGGGATTCGAACCCATGGCTCTGATGAGTCACCGGTTTTCAAGACCGGCTCCTTAAACCGCTCGGACACCTCTCCACGGCTTTATATCGTACTCCAGTATATTATCATATCGGGAGGGGGTTCGTCAAGCGGAAATTGGATTATTTTTGCGCAGCGGGGGTAAGGGCGGCGCCGGGGTAGTAGTGCAGCAGAATCTCCTGATAGTTTTTGCCGTGCTGCGCCAGGTACTGTGCCCCGGCCTGAGAGAGCCCCACCCCGTGTCCGTAGCCCAGCACATCAAAGGTGAAAAGCTCGTTTTTGTATTCCACGGTGAAGGCGGCGCTGCGCAGCCCCAGCAGGGTGCGCAGCTGCTGGCCGGTCAGCACGCGGTCGCCGGCCTGTACCGCCGTGACATACCCGGCTTCGCTGCGGGTGAGGACCTTGAGCCATTCTTCCGGCTTTTGTCCGGTGAGGATGGACTGGGCGGTCAGCTTTTTGCGCAGCTCGGCGGCGGTGATGGTGACAGTGCTGCGGTACCCGGCGGCTTCTTTATCCCAGTGGCTATCGGCTGGGGTGAGGTAGGGAAGGGGACCCTCCCACACATTTCCGGCGTCTTCGGTGGTTTTTCCGGCGCTGATGGCAAAATACGCCGCCACGATGGGCTGGCCTTCGTAGGTGATGAGATACCGCATGGCTTTTTCGGCGGCCTTGGTGATTTTTTCACGGTAGGCTTTGTAGTGGTCGCCCCACATGGCTTTCATGGTGTCATCGGTGATATAGCCCAGCCGCTTGGCTGGATCGGCTGAAAAATCGGCGCCGTTCAGCTCCTCCGGGGGATCGGCCCGGCGGAGCGCCGCCAAATAGTGGGCATTGGTGTAGGCGGCTATGCCCTGCGCGATGAGGGCATCTTCTTCGTAGGAGGCGGGCATTTCCGCCGCGATGGCCCCAGCTACATAGTCCGCCGCGGGGATTTCCGCCACCTGGCCGGTGGTTTCATCCAGGATACGGAAGGAGGGGAGGACAGAGAGGGCATCGGCTGATGGTTCCTGCGGTTCTTCACGGTCGGTGCCGGGGAGGATGTTGCTTTGCTGCGGTGTTGGATCGGATGTGGTTCCGCCGGGCAGACCGGTGCCCAGCGGGGTGCCGCTCCAGGCCAGTACCAGCAGCGGCAGCGCCAGCATAGCGGCGGCAGCGCCGCCCAGCAGTCCCCAATCGGCTTTCATAGGCTTTTCCTCCATGGCTGGAATGGCGGGGCAGAATCCCTGGCAGGCCGCGCCCCGCGAAGCGGTGCCCCCACAGGGGGTACCGCTTCCTCCGCCCCATAGGGGCGGGCCGCCCGTGCGGGGGCGCGGCGCCGGGATGCTGCACCGGCTGGGGGATGTTTGTCCCCACTACCGGCATGATATGCTGCGAGGGTGTAAAAAATGCAGCGGGGTGATCGCTCACTCCGCCGCGAGGGGAAATCCATTATTCGGTTTTCGCCGTAAACTCAATCTGCAAAATCGCCGAGAGCATCGCCGCCTCGTCCTCATTCAGCACCGTGGCGCATGCTCCGCTGTAATCCACCACCCGGCGCTCCTCCGGGAAGAAGCCGTACAGCGTCTTATCCAGCATAAAATAGTGGGCGCAGCTTGTGGGCAGTTCGCAGCCCTCCCAGCGCTCGCCGCTATCGTAAAACATGGCGATCGCCTGGTCATAGTCGTTCCCGAAAAGCTGCGAGGAAACGGCAGCCATTGCATCATAATCCATCATGTCCGGAATGGGCTGTTCTCCCACCGAGACGATCTTACTCTTGAACTCCTCGAACAGACCGCGATTCGAGTCAATCTCATCGGTGGCGTACTCCTTTTTCACGCTGCCGTCGCCGCCTGCCGTACTGGGGTTCGGCGGGGGAGCCATCATCAGTCCGTCGGTCGGCGGCCCGCCGGTCGGCGCGCCATTCCACTGGTCTTGGTTCTCCGCCTCATTCGGCGCCAATGCCGCGTCATAGCTCGACTCGTCCTGCGAGGCCTTGTTTTGCAAGGAGCTGTTCTGCAGCAGGAATGCAGTGCCTGCCGCCAGTACCAGCACAGCGGCAATGTTGCCCCAGCGCCGCCACTGCAGCCATATCGCGCCCCCCTTTTTCTTTGGGGCGGCAGCCTGTTGATCTGCGGCGTCCATTCGCTCAAACAGCGCCGCAGCGGAAAGGGAAGCGGGCAGTGCTGGATCGCCCGCATTTTTCAGCTTTTCCCGAAGAAAGCCACGGTCAGCTTCCGCCTCGTCGTTCCACTCGGTATGCCGTTCTGTTTTACGCTCGTCCTTCACCTTGCCGCCTCCTTTCCATCGGTATCTTGTAATTGCAGCCGCAGCTTTTTCAGCGAACGGGAGAGCTTGCTGCTCACCGTACCCTGCGGCAGCCCCAGCATCCCGGCAATCTCCCGCATGGTATAGCCCTCCAGCACCGAAAGCAGCACAATCTGCCGTTCCTCCGGGGAGAGGGTGCCCAGCACTTCACTGAGCTCCGCCCGGCGGGTGGCAGTTTCCGGCATCGCTTCCTCGGCGGTTTCGTAGTAGCAGTCCAGGTCTATCTCGTTTTTGCGGGCCACGATCCTGCCGATCTGCCGCTTGCACCTGGCCGAGAGGATACGGAACATCCAGCTGCGGAACGCCTCCGGCTCCCGCAGGTTTTTTATGCCCTTCCACGCTTCGGCAAAGGTATCCGCCACGGCGTCCTCGGCATCCTGCTGGCTGCCCAGGGTATACAGCGCCATGCGGTACAGGTCGCCGGCCAGGCTTTCGTACAGCTCACCAAAGGCAGCTCGGCTGCCTGCCTGCGCCTGGGTCACCAGCTGGGTGATGGTCATAACGCACCTTCCTTTTGTGATGCCGCCCCAACCGGCTTTCACCATAATAGTGTCGCTGGCGGCGGATTTTGTTGCATCACATGTTAAAATTTTTGCAGGGTCCCGCTGCGCGCCCCGCGCGGCCGACCCTATGGGCCGGCCTGCCCGCCCCGTAGGGGCGGGTTCGTGCTGCCCCCCGTAGGGGGCAGCACGGCGCGGGGTGCAGGAAGCCGGGATGCTGCAGCAAATACCTTCGCGGAAAAACATGGGCCTTGCGGGTGGAGAAAGGCGGGCGCACTGCAGCAGGGAGGGCTGCCCGCAAGGGTCAGCACGACTAAAGCGGAGGGGCGCCCGATGTATGGCCGGTGTCCATGCAAAGCGAAGGCTCCTTCTGCTGCTATTTTAGCACACCGGCGCCCAAATGAAAACCCCGCCCCGTGTAAGATAGTGCTTTCCTTTTGCGGGCGGGCGTGGTATAATAAAATGTAAAGTGAGAAGCTATATCCATTTTTCCTCAGCCGCACCAGCGGCAGGACTGATCCAACGACCGAAACGGAGGGATCTTATGCAGGAACGATTGAACCAATATCGTCCTATTCTTGCGGTGTTGATAGTGGCCTGCGGCCTGATGGCCGCCGTCACCTCCCGCTACGATATGACCCTGTTCTATATCTGCCTGGGGGCGTGGGCATTGCTCTCCCTTGGGTGCATCATCTGGATGACCGTTATCACCCGGCAGAACCGCCGCCGCTTTGGAAGATTGAAGGATTCGCTGGAGCACATCATGAGCGACGCCGTGCTGTCCCTGCCCATGCCGTCCCTCATCGTGCGGGAAAGCGGTGAGGTGGTGTGGAGCAATCCCCCCGCCAAGCAGGGGGTGTTCCCCGGGCAGGAGCTGTTTGGGCATAATATAGCGGAGCTGGTACCCGGACTGGACTGGCAGGCCGAAAGCAGCGCCGAAGGCCGGGATATCGTGATAGGGGAGCGGCACTACACCGTGTTCCTCATGCACTCCAGCTCCACCAAGGAGCCGCTGACCATCATCTGCCTGGTGGATGATAACGACCTGAAGCACTATACCCAGGAATACTTTGATTCCCGGCCCTATGTGCTTACCATGCTCATTGATAACTACTCCGAGCTGTTTACCGATGCCAAGGAAAACGAGCGCAGCCGCACCATGGGGCAGATCGAGCATATCATCGAGACCTTTGCCGAGGAAAACCACGGCCTGGTAAAAAAGCTGGACCGCGACCGCTTCCTTGCGGTGGTGGAGGAGCGCTATATGAAGCGGGTCATTGAGGACCGCTTCCCCATTCTCAATGCCATCCGGGCAGTGGATACCGGCGACCGCAACAACGCGACCATGTCCATCGGTGTTTCGCCCATGGCGGCCAGCCTGCATGAGAGCGAGACCATCTCCCGCCAGGCGCTGGATATGGCCCTGGGCCGCGGCGGCGACCAGGTGGCGCTGCGGCAGAAGAACGGCTATGAGTTTTTTGGCGGCACCGGCCGCGGGGTGGAAAAGCGCAATAAGGTGCGCGCCCGTATTATGGCCAACGCCATTACCGAAGTGGCCACCACCTGCGATAATATCCTCATCATGGGCCACCGCTTTGCCGACTTGGACTGTCTGGGCGCGGCCATTGGCATGTACGCCGGCCTTTCCACACTGGGCAAGCCCTGTTCCATTGTGCTGGATACCGAAAAGAGCTTGGCGCAGCCGCTGTACCGCCATATGCTGCAGCAGGATAAACGCTACGAGGACGCCTTTGTTTCTCCGGCGCAGGGGCTGGATATGGTGGGCCGCAATACCCTGTTGGTGGTAGTGGATACCCACATCCCCTCCATTCTGGAAAGCCGGGAGATCTACGAAGCCTGCCGCAATGTTATCGTCATTGACCACCACCGCAAGATGGTGGAGCACATTGATAACGCTATCATCTTTTTCCACGAGCCGTATGCCAGCTCCGCCAGCGAAATGGTGGCCGAACTGGTACAGTATTTCAAAGAAGGCAAGCTGCGCATCAGCGTGGCGGAGGCCGAGGCCCTGTTGGCTGGTATCATGCTGGATACCAAGAGCTTTATCCTGCGCACCGGCGTGCGGACCTTTGAAGCTGCGGCTTTCCTGCGCCGTATGGGTGCCGATACTGTGGCGGTACGCAAGCTGTTTGCCTCCAGCATGGAGAGCTATCAGGAGCGCAGCCGCCTGGTGAGTGCCGCGGAGGTATACCGCGGCTGTGCCATCAGCTGCACCTCCGGCGCCAATGTGGAGGGCATCCGCGTGGTGGCGCCGCAGGCCGCCGATGACCTTTTGGGCATCAGCGGGGTGGATGCTTCCTTTGTGCTGTATGAGCAGGACGGCGCCGTGAATATTTCGGCCCGCAGTATGGGTGCCATCAATGTTCAGCTCATCCTGGAAGGAATGGGCGGCGGTGGCCACCAGACCATGGCGGGCGCGCAAATTAAAGACATCACACTGGAGGATTGCCGCCAGCAGCTGCTGGTCGCCATCGACCGGTATTATGAAGAAAACCCCAAGGGAGGAAAAGACGCATGAAAGTAGTACTGAAACAGGATGTAAAAGGAACCGGTAAAAAGGGCGAGCTGGTGGAGGTAGCCGATGGCTACGCCCGCAATTTCCTGCTGAAGAGAGGCCTGGCCATCCCCGCCGATGCCGGCGCCATGAACGAGCTGAAAAACCGCGAGGCCGCTAAGGCCTACCGTCTGGCCGAGGAGCAGAAGGCCGCCGAGGAACAGAAGGCTGCCATTGACGGCAAGACCGTGAAGCTGACCGCCAAGGCCGGCGCCAATGGCAAGCTGTTTGGCTCCGTCACCGCCAAGGAGATTGCTGAGGGTATAGAAAAGCAGCTGGGCGTCACTTTGGAAAAGCGCAAGGTTGTGCTGAAGGACGATATCAAGGCCTTTGGCTCCTACACCATCGAGGTCAAGATCTATAACGGTGTTTCCGCCAATGTATTTGTGGTTGTTGGGGAAGAATAATCCCGGTTGACCGCAGCATCTGGGAGCGGGGCGCAGCCCCTTTCGGCGGAGCCGAAAGCTGCGCGCAAAGCGCGCAGAGCC
>OLRV01000454.1_pt1 | contig 40621 bp, 40 predicted proteins | sample 1672421 | NCBI WGS metagenome assembly OLRV01 (sample SAMEA3136684, study PRJEB25190) | human gut metagenome | biome: human gut; feature: human-associated habitat; material: faeces | place: Austria | collected 2013
AGCCACAAGAAAAAAGTAGTAATTAATAAATTGCTACTTTTTTTGCGACCTATCGGTGTTACAGCCGAGGAAGCGAGGATGTTAACTGCTTTAAAGTTTTTGCGCTTCCAGTGGAAGCAAAAGCAAAAACATTAAAGACGCTAAAACTGGCATTTCAGAGCTTTGCGAAAGCAAAGACTGAAATGGCTAGTTTTGAGATGGGCGTCGTTGGTTCAAGTCCAACTAAGGTCGAGCCACAAGAATGAAAGTAGTAATTAGAAAATTACTATTTTTTTTGACCTATCGGTGTTACAGCAGAGGAAGCGAGGATGTGTAGAAAAAATATATTGACACCTATGATATAATAATATTTAGCTTAAAAAAGCTATGGAGGAAAATATGAACGATAATATTATAGTAAAGGGAGCGAAAGCGAACAATTTAAAAAATATAAATGTAACCATACCAAGAGATAAATTAGTTGTTATAACAGGACTTTCAGGCTCTGGAAAGTCTTCATTAGCATTTGATACACTTTATGCAGAAGGTCAAAGACGTTATGTAGAAAGCCTATCTTCATATGCACGTCAATTTCTTGGTTTAATGGAAAAACCAGATGTTGAATCAATAGAAGGACTTTCACCAGCAATAGCAATAGACCAAAAAACAACATCGAAAAACCCACGTTCAACAGTTGGAACAGTAACTGAAATATACGATTATATACGTTTGTTATATGCAAGAATAGGAGAACCACATTGCCCAAAATGTGGTAAAAAGATAGAAAAACAAACAATAGACCAAATAGTAGAAACTGTAATGAACTTAGAGGAAAACACCAAAATACAAATATTAGCACCTGTTGTAAGAGGGAAAAAAGGTGAATACAAAGCATTATTAGAAAGTTTTGCCAAAGAAGGGTTTGTAAGAGTAAGAGTAGATGGAACAGTTTACGAATTAACAGATGATATAGACTTAGATAGAAAAAAGAAGCATAATATTGAACTTATAGTAGACAGATTAGTAATAAAAGAAGATATTAGAAGCAGATTGGCTGAATCAATAGAAATTTCTCTAAAATATGCAAACAACTTAGTTGTAATTTCCACACCAAAAGAAGAAATGTTATTTAGCCAAAATTACGCATGCCCAGATTGTAATATAAGTATTGAAGAGCTATCACCTAGAATGTTCTCTTTTAACAACCCATTTGGAGCTTGCCCTGAGTGTACAGGAATAGGCTATTTAATGAGAATTAATGAAGATTTAGTAATACCAGATAAAAACAAAACATTATATGATGGAGTAAAAGCTTTTGGTGCAAGTACAATGAAAAAAGGCGATACAATGGCTAAAATGTATTTTGAAAGCATTGCTAAACATTATGGCGTAGATATAAAAGTACCAATTAAAAAACTACCTAGAGACTTCTTAGATAAAATACTTTATGGAACAGGAACAGAAGAGATTGATTTTAGATATACATCAGCAGCAGGAGAAAGAAAATTTAAAGCACCATTTGAAGGCGTAATACCAACATTAGAGAGAAGATACAGAGAAACAAAATCTCAAGGTATGAGAGAATTTTACGAATATTACATGACAGAAAGCCCTTGCGAAGCATGCCATGGAGCACGTTTAAGAAAAGAAAGCTTAGCGGTAACAGTAGGTGGAAAAAATATTCAAGAATTAACAGACATGCCTATATCTAAAATTCAAGAGTTTATGAATAATTTAAAACTTGATAAAACTAAAACACTAATTGCAAACCAAATCTTAAAAGAACTAAACAAAAGACTACAATTCCTTGTAGATGTTGGCTTGGAGTATTTAACTTTATCAAGACCAGCAGGAACATTATCAGGTGGAGAGGCACAAAGAATTCGTTTGGCCACACAAATAGGTGCAGGTTTAACAGGTGTGCTATATATACTAGATGAACCAAGTATAGGTTTGCATCAAAGAGATAATGATAAATTAATTGCAACACTAAAAAAATTAAGAGACCTAGGCAACACAGTTATAGTTGTTGAACATGATGAAGATACAATGTATGCAGCAGATTATATAATAGATATTGGACCAGAAGCTGGTGTTCATGGTGGAAATGTAATTGCTACTGGAACAGCAGAAGAAATAAAGCAAAACCCAAATTCTATTACAGGTGCATATTTAAGTGGAAGAAGACAAATTAAAGTTCCTAGCAAACGTAGAAAATCAAATGGAAAGTCTATTGAAATAAAAGGAGCTTGCCAAAACAATTTAAAAAATATTAATGTAAAAATACCACTTGGAGTTTTCACTTGTGTAACAGGTGTATCAGGTTCTGGAAAGAGTACATTAATTAATGAAATATTGTATAAAGCTTTATCAAAAGAACTATACAATTCATCAGAATTTCCAGGTAAACATGATAAAATTGTTGGAATTGAAAATATAGATAAAGTAATAAATATAGACCAATCTCCAATTGGAAGAACACCAAGGTCAAACCCTGCAACATATACAGGTGTATTTGATTTAATAAGAGACATTTTTGCAGGAACAAACGAGGCAAAATTAAGAGGATACGAAAAAGGTAGATTTAGCTTTAACGTATCAGGTGGAAGATGCGAAACATGCCAAGGAGATGGAGTTCTTAAAATTGAAATGCACTTTTTACCAGATTTATATGTGCCTTGTGAAGTGTGCCATGGAAAAAGATATAACAGAGAAACACTTGAAGTAAAATATAAAGGAAAAAGTATTTCAGATGTATTAGATATGACTGTAGAAGAAGCTCTCGAATTCTTTAGTAATATACCTAAAATAAAGCAAAAAATACAAACACTATATGATGTTGGACTTCGGTTACATTAAACTTGGACAACCATCAACAACATTATCTGGCGGAGAAGCACAAAGGGTAAAACTTGCAACAGAGCTTTCAAAACGTGCTACAGGAAAAACATTATACATTTTAGATGAACCAACAACAGGTCTTCATATGGCAGATGTACACAGACTTATAGACATTTTACAAAGATTGGTAGACACAGGAAATAGCATAGTTGTTATAGAACATAACCTAGATTTAATAAAAACAGCTGACTATATAATAGACCTAGGACCAGAAAGTGGAGAAAAGGGTGGAGAAGTAATAGCAGTTGGAACACCTGAGCATATTGCAAAAAATGAAAGATCATATACAGGTAAGTTTTTAAAAAAGTACCTAGAAAAATAATAAAACACTTGCAAATTTGAAAAAGATATAATACAATAATTAAAACAAAGGAGGAAGATTATGGTATACATTAATGACGTACACATTTTATTTTATGTTCTATTTGCTTTCATAGGAGGCTTTATTGGACAAGTTATCGATTACTTAAATATTGTATTCCTAAATGAAAGAAAAGTAATATCAAAAGAATCTTTTAAAAAGTATAAAGAAACATTTAAAGTAAACTATAAACTAATAGTAGTAAATAGCTGTTTATATGTGGCACTATTATATAAGTTTGGAATGAACTTAGATTTTCTAAGGTTTGCAATACTTACACCAATGCTTATTTCAGCATTCATTGTTGATTATAAAATACAAATAATACCAAACAGATTAAACTTTACAATGTTTGAAGTTGGTATAATATTTGCATTTATCTTTGGCATTCAAAACTTAAACCTTGCAAAAGATATGTTTCTTGGAATGATTGCAGGTGGAGGAATATTCTTATTAATTACATTAATAGGAGGACTAATCGCTGGCAAAGAAGCTATGGGACTTGGAGATGTAAAACTAATGGGAGCACTTGGTTTGTTCTTTGGTTGGTATAAAATCTTAATTATATCTGTATTAGCATTCCTAATTGGTGCAATTATAAGTATAATAGTTTTAATTGTGAGAAAAAATAGAGAAGATGGTTATATACCATTTGGTCCATTTATAGTGGTTGCAACATTTATAACAATATTTGTTCCAACAAACTTGCTATTTATAAGTTTAATGAAGGTATTTTCACTAGGATTATTTTAAATGTAAAAGGAAGGTGTTTTTCTATGAATGAAAAAATAAGACTTTTACGAGAGAGGTTAAGAAGTTTAAAAATGGAGGGTATGATTGTTACAAACCCTGTAAGTATTAAATACTTAACCAATATAGAAGATGAGGGAACTTTGCTTATTACTAGAAAAGAAAACATTTTCTTAACATATACAATGTTTTTAGAAAATGTAAAAAATACCTTAACAATTAATGATGAAATAATTGTTGCAGATTTTAGAGATATAAGTAAAGATGAATACGAAAACTTTTTCTTATTCTGTGAAAATATTGGCTTTGAAGAAAATTACGTAACATATAAACAATACTATTATTTAAAGCAGAAATATAGAGTAAATAACTTAGCAGAAACTGAAAACATAGTAGAAAAGCTAAGAGCAGTAAAAGATAAAGATGAAATTGAAAATATTAAAAAAGCATGTGAATTAACAGATAAATGCTTTAGCCATCTTTTAGAATTTATAAAGATGGGAATGACAGAAAAAGAAATAGCATTTGAAATAGAAATGTTTTTTAGAAAAAACGGAGCAGATGGACTTGCGTTTGATCCAATTGTTGCAATAGGAGAAAACAGTGCAAAGCCACATTGGAAGCCAGGAGATAAAAAAGTTGAAATGGCAGATCCAATTTTAATAGACATGGGTTGCAAATATAATGGATATTGCTCTGATATGACAAGAACAATCTTTGCAGGTTGTATCTTAGAAAAAATCAAACCAGTATATGATTTGGTTTTGAAAAACTTAGAAAATACAACGAATGAAATAAAAGAATATGCAAGCATAAAAACAATAACACAAATGGTGGAAAGTGATTTCAAACTTCAAAACTATGACTTAATACATTCACTAGGACACAGTATAGGACTTGAAACACACGAAATTCCATACATTAATTCAAAAAATGACACGTTCCTAAAAGAAAACATGGTAGTTGCAGACGAACCAGGAATATATTTACCAGGCAAATTCGGCATAAGAATAGAAGATACAATTTTAGTAGAAAAAGAAGGTTGCACAGTACTTACAAAATCACCAAAAAATTATGTAATAATATAGAAAACTATAAAAGATTATTTATTTTGTGCGTATATTCAAGAGAGATTAGATAGACACTTACATTTTTGATGTAAGTGCCTTTTTAAAAGTAGATATTTTTGGGGAGGTGACAGATATAATATAAAAAAACGTAGGTAACATTTGTTACCTACGAAAAACCACAGAAAAAATTTGATTGTTTTGTGAAAGAAATATTAGTAGATCCAACAATTAATACGTCCAGAAGAAGGTGTTGAGTTATCTATGGTCCAAATACTATACCGTACAGTATAATTCCCAGTTTGAGCATTTGTGAATTTGAGATTTTGCCAGTTAGAGCTGTTAGCCATTGTCAAATGGCTTCCACTATAGTCAGCAGTATTTAAAGCAATTGTTCCATTTGGTCTATATACTATGACTTGAACACAAACATTACTAGAGAAACTTTCCAAACTAAGTGATATTTGTGCCGTTGACCATGCAACTCCTGATACGCTGACAACAAATGTACCTGTTTTTGCTTCACCAGAATTATACCATTTTTGTCCATAACCACTTAATGAACCCAATATACTGAACGAAGTTTCAGTTGCGAAAGCTGGCTGAATAAATAATGAAAAAATCATTATTAGCATCAATAAAACAGAAAATACTTTTTTCATAAAATTCCTCCTAATGTAGCAACTATTTCTGTGGTTTTTAGTTTATTTGAATGATTACAATCATTCTTAAATAAATAAATACAGGTAAAATTATACCTTGTAATATAATAAAAGTCAATGAAAAAAATATAAAAAATTGTAAAAAATTGTAACGAAATTAAAAATAATGACTCATATATTATATAAAAAAGGAGAGGCTATGCATAATATTGAAAAAGTTTATAAAGAGAATTTTAATATTGTATTTAAATACCTGCTTTGTTTAACGCATAATAGAGATATAGCGGAAGAACTTACACAGGAAACTTTTTGCATAGCGGTAAAAAGTATACAAACATTTAGAGGTGAGTGTAAAATTTCAGTTTGGTTATGTCAAATTGCTAAAAATTTATGGTATAAAGAATTAAAAAAGAAAAACATTGAAATTTTACCTTTTGATGAACTTGTGAAAATAGATGAATTCGAAAACAATGTAATAAATGATAATGAAAAAAGTGAATTATATAAAAAAATACAAAAATTAGATGAGAAAACAAGAAAAGTTATTTATTTAAGAATTAAGGGAGAACTATCATTTAAAGAAATAGGTAATATTATGAACCAAACAGAAAATTGGGCAAGAACGACATTCTACAGAGGAAAAATAAAAATGAAGGAAGGAGATAAAAATACAAATGGAAGAAAAAATTGCATGTAAAATAGTACAAGATTTATTACCAAATTATACAGAAAATTTACTTAATGATGAAACTAAAAAATATGTTAAAAACCATTTAGAAAAATGCCATAAATGCCAGAATATTCTAAAAATTATGAATGAAAATATTGATGAAAATGCAGAACAGATTGTTCAAGAAGAAATTAATTATATGAAAAAATTTAACAACAAAATGAATGCATTAAAAGGCTTACTTCTTATAATTCTTATAATTGTGACGGTAATATTAGGAAGAAGAGTAATAATCATAGTGAACTTGGCTAATAAAGCAAAAAATATTAAAGCAAATAACTATTATGTGAAAGCAGAAGGAACTTTTGTTGGAGAGTATAAAATAAATGAATGCTATTACACGGATGGCAAATACGTTACAAAGATAACAACATATAATAACGAAAATGGAATTGTAAAGACGACATTTTTTGAAAACGGCACAGAACATATAATGATAATAGACAATAATAATGAAAAGACAATAAATCGAGATGCGGTTCTATCGGAAATAGCACTATTACCTAGATATAACGAAAGTGGAATAATATTTATGGCACTAGCTTATGGCATTGAAACAACAAAATTAGGGGATGTAGAGTGCTATGTTTTAAAAGATAAAAACGTTGAACAATATATTAACAAAAATACTGGACTCTTAGTCAAACAAATTGACAGAAAAAATAATAGCGTGACAGATTATCAATACGAATTTGGGAAAGTATCAGAGAATGATATTAAAAGTCTAGACATATCAACATATTAATTGGTTATAATTAGCATTATCAATTTGATAAAGAAAGGAGGGGCGTATTTTGATTGCTTGTTATATAATATTATTATTTAGGAGGTAATAAATGAATAATAAAATACTTTTAAAAATAGTGTTATTGTACTTTATATTTTTTACTATATTGCAAATTAACAGTATAGTTTGTGCAGCTGGAACAGCCGGGCTAACTAATAATTGGATGTATAACATAAGAAATAGAAACAGTGGAAAATACTTAAATGTAAATTACGGAATTGACGCAAATGGAACTAATGTAAATCAATATACTTATGACGGCAGTAATGAACAAAAATTTACACTGGACTCTATGGGAGGAGATAGGCAATATAGATTATATGCTTACTGTAGTGAAACTAGAGTACTTGACGTATATCGTCCCTTACAAAACAATGCAAATGTAGATATTTGGACACATGATGATAATGATGCTCAAATTTGGAAGATAGAAAATTTAGGCAATGGCTATTACAGTATTAAACTTGCTTATGACACAAACTTGGCACTAACTGCATATGGAACTGAGAATGGAGGAGGCTCTGGTAAAACTTCAACATCTCCTGGCAATGTTTTTGTTTCAACATATACAGGTGCTACAAACCAACAGTGGAGTTTTGAAAGAACAACAGCTTTATTAGATTGGGACTTGGTTAATTCGAATAAGCATATGTATTGGACAGGTTCAACAAACTATATGACGGAATTTTCTGCTGCTGTTTCAACGTGGAATGGAATTATTCCAGGGCTTATATCAGAAACACATGTAATGGCTGAAAAAGTTACAATTTTTGATTTTTATGAAGAAAATACAAATGTTGTAGGACAGACAAGTAGCTCGGGAACAATAAAATTCAACTCATATTTTATGAATAATTATCATACAAGTTTAAAACAAAATGTTTGTGTACATGAGCTCGGACATGCTCTTAGACTTGACCACGTGAGAGAACCAGGAAGTGTGATGTATTATTCAGTTACATCAACAACAACTCCATCAACTAATGATAGATGGAACTTACTACAAGCATACTCATTATATTATTAACAAGGAGGTTTTTTATGAAGAAAAAGATAATAGTTTTATCAATAATAGTTTTTTCTCTAATTCTTGTCGTGATTGCGTTTAAAGATATTATAGCAAAACATAAATACACCACAATAGCTAATAAACCAGATGAAAATATTCAAACAATAGAGGAAAATACTAAAAATCAAGAAAGTGAAAAAAATATTGCATCAGTAAATAATGTTTCATACAGTAAAGAATATAAGGAGAGCGATTATAAAGAATTGCCAATTGATTATTCTAGGGCTTCTTATGCATATGATACGACCACACCTGAAAAAGCAATGGGAGTTGCTGATTATACCTTTATTGGAAAGGTGACAGGTGTGCTACGAACAGAATACAGATTTCCTGCAACTGTATATAGTGAAGAAGGAGAAAAGGTTGTATATACTCCATATACTGTTTATAGTGTTGAAATTATTGAAAATATAAAAGGAGACCTTGTCAAAGCAAAAAATATAGAGGTTGTACAACATGGAGGCATAACATCCGATGGCGAAAAAATAGAATTAATGGAAGGAATGAAACTATTAAATGTAGGAGAATATTATATTCTATTGCCATATACTTCATCTGATGGAAGAATGGGAATTAGTTGTAGTACTTCTATTGTTCCATTAGGACAGCTTTCAGAAGGTGAACAAAATTCAATAAGTAGTATTGAGAATATTAAAACTTCTATCAATGCTTCAAGTGTAGAAGACAGAAGAATTGATGGAAATGCAGCAGATATTGTTAATAAATATGTGAAAGCTTATGAAAATCAAATTGTTCCAGAAGGAAAAACAGTTAAGAAATCTCAAATTTATGATGCTAAGTTAACAGAGAGAGAATAATATAAAATAAAAATACAATGTCAATGAGAAATATTGACATTGTATTTTTGCATCTTTACAGAAATAATACTATAAATTTTTTAAAATTCATGGAATTCACAAGAATTTAAGTTAATTGCTTGATTTTTATGGAAAAGTATAGTAAAATAAATAAGTTAGTATAAATTTAAAAAGAAAGAGGTATGATATTATGGCAGAAGTATATATGGCAGGAGATGTCAGAAATGGAACAACATTTGAACTAGATGGTTCAGTTTACAAAGTAGTAGAATTTCAACACGTTAAACCAGGAAAAGGAGCAGCTTTTGTTAGAACAAAATTAAAGAACGTAATTAATGGTTCAGTTTTAGAAAAAACATTCAACCCATCAGAAAAATTACAAGGTGCAGATATTGAAAAAAGAGAAATGCAATATCTATATGCAGATGGAGATTTATATTATTTTATGGATAATGAAACATACGACCAAATTCCACTTAATAAATCAGAATTAGGAGATATGTTAAAATTCTTAAAGGAAAACATGATGGTAAAAACATTAGCATTTAAAGGAAAAATATTTGCAATTGAACCACCTATGTTTGTAGAACTAGAAGTTACATACACAGAACCAGGTTTTAGTGGTAACACAGCAGGTGCTGGAGCAACAAAACCAGCTGAACTAGAAACAGGAGCAACAATAAATGTTCCACTATTTGTAAATACTGGAGACAAAATTAGAATTGATACAAGAACAGGCGAATACATGGAAAGAATTTAGAAAATTGGAGGAATATGAATGTCAAACTTTAATTCAGAATTCAAAAAAATTCTTAAAAATTTAGAAGATAACATTGAACATGAAGAAGCTCTTGAAAAAGCTAAGGTAGAGATATTTAATTTATATAATATATTCCTTGACGAAATAACAGAGCTTGAGCAAACAATGAATAAAAAACTTCTAGCAATTGCTGAAAGTCAACTACATGTTGAAGAAGAAATAAAAGCAATGAATAAAAGCATAAAGAATATTGAAAAAGATATTTATATGGACGACGAAGAAGATGATGAAGACTGCGACGTAGAAATCAAATGCCCATATTGCAATGAAACATTCACAGCACAAATGAATGATTTGACAGCTGCAGAAATTGTGTGCCCAGAATGTAATAATACAATAGAACTAGATTGGGGAGAAGATGAAGACGGTTGTGGAGAAGGCGGTTGCGACTGCTGTTCACATGGTTGCCATCATGACGAAGATGAAGATGATGATATGTAATGAAAAGATGCTAATGGCATCTTTTTTTACTATCTTAATAAGGTAAATAATCAAGTGGGTTTACTGACTTGCCATTAACATACAAAGAAAAATGAAGATGAGGACCTGTGGTTGCTCCGTTTGTGGGGTTGCCATTTGAATCTTTAAAATTATTTCCGAGGGACACCATAAACATTTTTGGGACCAACTGTGGCAATAACTTCACCCTTTATTACTTGCTCACCAACGTAAACAAGAAAGTATGGAGAAACATGAGAATAATTACAAAGATATGTACCGTCACTAACTTTTACAGTAAAACCATTTGCTCCATCAAAAGCAGTAGATATTACTTCACCAGAAAAAACAGCATGTATTTCAGCACCTGTTGGAGCACCAATATCAATGCCACCATGGTATGAGCTTGCGCCACCAGTTGGAGCTTTTCTATACCCATAATATGATGTTATAGTTTTATATTTTGGAGTTGGCCATATAAAGCCTTCGCTATTCTCAAAACTTAAATCTGTACTAATTATATTTAATTCATTAAAATCTGACGAACCAATTGAATTCAAGGAAAAAACTATTCCCATAAAACATAAAAAAATAAACAATAAACCTATGAAAAAATATTTTTGATAATTGAAAAACATTAAATAAACCTCCAAAGAATTAAAATAACTGAATATAATTTTGCTTACCGATGAAAAATATGTAAGATAATAACTTGTTTAGAAAAATGATTAACTTGATACACAATAAGATAGTTCTTTACACGAAGTTTTCTAAGAACAATACCATTATTTTTAAATAAAATTGGGTTTCTTTCAGGAAAATACGAAAGAGAATTGATTTTTGATGTAATTAATTCAAATAAATTTTTAGCTACTAATGGTTCATGTAGCTGAAAAGAAATATATTGATAAATAGCAGAAAGCTCATCAAAAAAGCTTGCAGACCAAATAATTTTATAAATCAAAATTAGTTTTAAACCTTTCTAATGCTTCTTCCATTGGTATAACATTTCCTTCTTCAACTTCTTTTTGTGCAATAGAAAGTTTCTTGAAAACATATTCTTTAAATTCTTTTTCATTTTTATAGAATTGAGAATAGTAATTATCAAGAGCTTTGTCAACTTTTCTTTGTGCTTTTAAATCAATATTATCTTTTTCTAAATCTAGACATGGGTTGTTTATAACCATAATAAAACCTCCTTATGACTAGTATGTTGGCATTATACAATATTTATGACAAAAAAGCAATATTTTCCAAAAAATATTTTTGAAAATTTTTCTTAAATTATTGAAAAAAAATTAAGTATGTGGTATATACTAAGGAGAGAAAAGAGGGAGGAAAGTATGAGTGAAGAGAGAGAATGTATAGATAATGTTGAAAGTCTAGAAAGAGCTCTTGCAAGAGTACGTAAGGCACAAGAGATATTTGGCACATATAGCCAAGAACAAGTTGATAAAATATTTGCAGCAGCCGCAATTGCAGCAAACCAAGCACGTATTCCTTTAGCTGAAATGGCTGTGGAAGAAACAGGAATGGGAATTGTAGAAGATAAGGTTATTAAAAACCATTATGCTGCTGAATATATCTATAATGCATATAGATATACAAAAACATGTGGAGTAATTGAAGAGAATAAGGCATATGGTATTAAAAAACTAGCAGAACCAATAGGTGTTATTGCTGCAGTTATACCAACAACTAACCCAACTTCAACAGTTATTTTTAAAACTTTAATAGCACTAAAAACAAGAAACGGAATTATTATAAGTCCACACCCTAGGGCAAAGAACTCAAGTATACAAGCAGCAAAAATAATATTAGATGCTGCAGTTAAAGCAGGTGCACCAGAAGGAATAATAGATTGGATAGATGCTCCATCTTTAGATTTAACAAATATGGTAATGAAAGAAGCAGATACAATCTTAGCAACAGGAGGACCAGGAATGGTTAAGGCTGCATATTCTAGTGGAAAGCCAGCCATAGGTGTTGGTGCAGGAAATGTACCAGCAATAATTGATGATTCTGCAGATATATTACTTGCAGTAAATTCAATAATTCATTCTAAAACATTTGATAATGGAATGATATGTGCATCGGAACAATCTGTAATAATTCTTAATTCAATTTATGATAAAGTAAAACAAGAATTTATTGATAGAGGTTGCTATGTTTTAAATAGTGAAGAAACAGAAAAAGTAAGAAAAACAATAATAATAAATGGAGCTTTAAACTCAAAAATAGTTGGTCAAAAAGCTCATAAAATAGCAGAATTAGCAGGAGTAGAAGTTCCTGAGAATACAAAAATATTAATAGGCGAAGTAGAAAGTGTAGATTTATCTGAAGAGTTTGCTCATGAAAAACTATCACCTGTACTTGCAATGTATAGAGCAAATTCATTTGATGAAGCAGTTGAAAAAGCTGAACAATTAATAGAAGATGGAGGACTTGGACATACAGCTTCTTTATATGTAAATACACACACAGGTACAGAAAAAATAGAAAAATTCTCACACAAGATGAAAACAGCAAGAATATTAATTAACACACCTTCATCACAAGGTGGAATAGGAGACTTATACAACTTTAAATTAACACCATCATTAACTTTAGGTTGTGGTTCATGGGGTGGAAATTCAGTTTCAGAAAATGTTGGTGTAAAACACTTATTAAATATTAAAACAATTGCTGAGAGGAGAGAGAATATGCTTTGGTTTAGAGCACCTGAAAAGGTTTATATTAAAAAAGGTTGTTTACCTGTTGCACTAGATGAGTTGAAAAATGTTATGGATAAGAAAAAGGTATTTATAGTAACAGATGAATTCTTATTCACACATGGTTATACAAAACCAATTACAAATAAACTAGAAGAACTAGGAATAACATATACAACTTTCTCTGATGTTCAACCAGATCCAACACTTGCAAGTGCAAAAGAAGGAGCAAAATTAATGGATAGCTTCAAACCTGATTGCATAATAGCAATAGGTGGAGGAAGTGCTATGGACGCAGGTAAAATTATGTGGGTATTATATGAACACCCAGAAATAGATTTTATGGACATGGCAATGAGATTTTCTGATATAAGAAAAAGAGTATATACTTTCCCTAAAATGGGAGAAAAGGCATATTTTATAGCAGTTCCAACATCAAGTGGTACAGGTTCAGAGGTTACACCTTTTGCTGTTATAACAGATGAAAAAACTGGAATAAAATATCCATTAGCCGATTATGAATTAATGCCAAAAATGGCAATAGTAGATACAGATATGATGATGGACGCACCAAAAGGCTTAACATCAGCTTCTGGTATAGATGCTGTAACACACTGCTTAGAAGCATATGCTTCAATGATGGCTACAGAATATACAGATGGTTTGGCTTTACGTTCAATAAAAACAATATTTGAATATTTACCAACTGCATATGAAAATGGTCAAGATGTTGTTGCAAGAGAAAAAATGGCAAATGCTGCTACAATGGCAGGTATGGCTTTTGCAAATGCATTTTTAGGTGTATGCCACTCAATGGCACATAAACTTGGAGCATTCTTCCATATACCACATGGTATAGCAAATGCTTTAATGATTGACCTAGTATTAAGATTTAATGCTAGCGAAACACCTGTTAAAATGGGTACATTCCCACAATATAGCTATCCACATACATTAAGAAGATATGCAGAAGTTGCAGAAAACTTAGGCTTAGGTGGAAATTCAGATGAGGAAAAATTAGAAAACTTAATAAAAGCAATAGATGAATTAAAGGAAAAAATAGGTATCAAAAAAACAATTAGAGATTATGGAGTAGATGAGCAAGAATTTTTAAGCAAGCTAGATGAAATGAGCAAACAAGCATTTGATGACCAATGCACAGGTGCAAACCCAAGATATCCACTAATTGAAGAGATTAAACAAATGTATCTAGAAGCATATTACGGAGGTGAAAGATAATGGAAATATTAGCTGAAAGAAAAACAAAAACCGTATATAAAGACGAAAATAGAACAATCAAACTATTTGTTGATGAGTATCCTAAATCAAACATTTTAAACGAAGCTTTAAATCAAGCAAGAGTAGAAGAAACAGGACTTAACATTCCAAAACTTTTAGAGGTTAGTAAAATAGGCTCAAGATGGGCACTAATTTCTGAATATATTCAAGGAAAAAGTTTAGAAACATTAATGCAAGAAAACCCAGAAAAAATTGATGAATATATGGAATTATTCATCAATACACAGCTAGAAGTGTTATCTAAACAAGCACCACTTTTAAATAAACTTAAGGATAAAATGAAAAGAAAGATTGAAGAAACAGACTTAAGTGATGCTATTAAATTTGAACTTAATATGAGACTTGAAAGTACACCAAAACACAACAGAGTATGCCATGGAGACTTTAACCCAAGTAATGTAATAGTAACAGATGATGGAAAAGTATATGTTATAGATTGGGCTCACGTTACACAAGGAAACAGCTCTGCTGATGTTGCAAGAACGTATCTTTTATTCAACTTAAATGGTAAAAAAGAAGAAGCTGAAAAGTATTTAAATAGATTTTCAGAAAAATCTGGAATAGAGAAAAAATATATTCAAAAATGGATACCAATAGTTGCAGCAGCACATTTATCTAAAGCAAGTGAAGAAGAAAAAACATTTTTAATGAATTGGATAGATGTTGTAGATTATACCTAGGAAAGGAAACATACTATATATGAGGAAATTAAAAGAACTAATAACAAATTTTATTAATGGCTTCTGCATGGCTCTTGCTGATAGCGTGCCAGGAGTATCAGGAGGCACAGTTGCATTCATACTAGGCTTTTATGATAATTTTATAAATGCACTAGATGATTTATTTAGAGGCAATTGGGAAGCAAAGAAAAAAGCATTTATATACTTAATAAAGATTGGTATTGGCTGGGTAGTAGGCTTTTTACTTGCAGCAAGTGCCCTAGCAGATTTATTTAACACTAAAATATATGAAATGAGCTCACTTTTCTTAGGATTTATAATATTTGCAATACCTTTGGTTGTTAAGGAAGAAAAAGAAGTTTTAAAAGGTAAATACAAAAACATATTTTGGCTATTAATTGGTGTAATATTTGTTACAGCAATTACACTAGTTAGTACAAAAACAAGTTTTGATATCAACTTAGAAACATTAAATATTGGTACAGCAATTTATATTTTTGTTGTTGCGGCAGTTGCAATATCAGCCATGATTTTACCTGGTATTTCAGGTTCAACAATACTTTTAATATTTGGAATTTACATACCTATTATGAATAATATAAAAGCATTTATAGGACTTAACTTCTCTGTTGTACCAAGCCTTATGATGTTTGGCTTTGGCATGATATTTGGAGTAATGGCATTTGCACGTGTTGCAAGGAAATGCCTAGAGAAACATCGTTCACAAACAGTTTATGCAATAATTGGTTTAATGCTAGGTTCAATATATTCAATAATTGTTGGACCAACAAGCTTAAAAGAACCACAAGCAATAATGAACTTCTCAACATTTGATATTGTTGCATTTATAATTGGAGGAGCAGTAATAATAGGACTAGAAGCATTAAAGAAAGTTTTAAATAAAAAGAATTAGCATTTGCTAGTTCTTTTTTGCAAATACGAAAAAATTTAGCAAAACACTTGCAAATATGATAATTTATGATATAATTATATGGTTAATTTTAGCAAACAGAAAGGATTGAATTTTAACAATGAAAGTAAAAGTAGAAAATATTAAAGACAAAGCAAATGAGGTAAAACTAGAGTTTACAGTTGAAGCTCAAAGATTTGAAGAAGCTATACAAGATGTATACAAGAAAAATGCAAAATATTTTAATATACCAGGTTTTAGAAAAGGAAAAGCACCTTTCAAAATGGTAGAAAAAGCTTATGGAATACAAATATTCTATGAAGATGCATTTAATGAAATTGCAGGAGAAGCTTATGTTAAAGGGCTAGAAGATAATAAAATTGAAGCTGTAAGCAAACCAGAAATAGATATAAAACAAATTGAAGCTGGAAAAGATTTAATATTCACAGCAGTTGTACAAACTAAGCCAGAGGTTACTTTAGGAGACTACAAAGGTATAGAACTTAAAAAAGTAGAGTATAATGTAACTGATAAAGATGTAGAACATGAACTAGAACATATTGCTGAACACAATGCACGTTTAGTTGCTGTTGAAGACAGACCTGTTGAAAAAGGCGACACAGTTGTTATAGATTTCGAAGGTTTTGTTGATGGAAAAGCATTTGAAGGTGGAAAAGCAGAAAATCATGAATTAGAAATTGGTAGTGGTAAATTTATTCCAGGTTTCGAAGACCAAATAGTTGGAATGAAAATTGATGAGGATAGAGACATAAAAGTTACATTCCCAGAAGAATATCCAGCTAAAGAATTAGAAGGAAAAGAAGCAACATTTAAAATAAAATTACATGAAATCAAGAAAAAAGAATTACCAGAAATCAATGATGAATTTGCAAAAGATGCAAGCGAATTTGATACATTAGAAGATTGGAAAAAATCAATTAGAGAAAAACAAGAAAAAGCAAATGAATCAAAAGCAAAATTCGAAATGGAAGATGCAGCAATTGAAACAGTTTGTAAAAATGCAAAAGTAGATATTCCAAGTGGTATGATAGAAACTCAACTAGATAATATGGAAAAAGATATATCATCTAGATTAAACTATCAAGGAATGAACTTAGATCAATACCTACAAATGATTGGTAAAACTAAAAAAGAATTTAGAGACGAAAACAAAGAACAAGCAGAAAAACAAGTAAAAACAAGCCTAGTATTAGAAGCAATAATGAAAGACGCAAAAGTTGAAGTAACAGAAGAAGAAATAGATGCAAAGATTAAAGAAATGGCTGAAATGTATGGACAAAAAGAAGAAGAAGTTAAACAAAACCCAGAATTAAGAAAATATGTAGAAGAATCTTTAAAATCAGAAAAAACAATTCATTATATTGTAGATAATGCTAAAATAAAATAAGCATGTTTACAAGGGGCTAGCACCTTTGTGTTAGTCCCTATTTTACATAAAAAGAAAGGAATTGATAATTATGGAAAAAAACAGTTTAGTACCTTATGTAATTGAACAAACAAGTAGAGGAGAAAGATCATATGATATATTCTCAAGATTATTAAAAGACAGAATTATATTCTTAAGTGAAGATGTAAACTCAGCAACAGCAAGTTTAGTTGTTGCACAAATGTTATTCTTAGAATCTGAAGACCCAGATAAAGAAATATCATTTTATATTAACAGCCCAGGTGGTTCTATCACAGATGGAATGGCAATAGTAGACACAATGAACTATATTAAATGCCCTGTTTCAACAATCTGTGTTGGGCTAGCTGCAAGTATGGGATCTGTGCTTCTTGCATGTGGAACAAAAGGAAAAAGATTTGCAACACCAAATGCTGAAGTATTAATTCATCAACCATTAATTTCTGGTGGCTTAGCAGGTCAAACAACAGAAATTAAAATTCATGCAGACCACATGGTTAAAACAAGAGAAAAATTAAATAAATTATTAAGCGAAAAAACTGGTCAAAGTCTAGAACAAATTGAAAAAGATACAGAAAGAGACCACTATATGACAGCTGAAGAAGCTTTAGCATATGGTTTAATAGATGGCATTTTAGACTACAGAAAATAAAGCTTAAATGTTAGAAAGGAAAAAAATAAAATGGCAAATAAAAAAGAAATTAATGAGATTAGATGCTCTTTTTGTGGTAAAGCACAAGAAATGGTTAAAAAATTAATTGCTGGACCAAAGTCTGTGTATATTTGCGACGAATGTATTAATGTTTGTAACAACATAATAGAAAGCGAAGCTTATGACGAAGACTTAGGCTATGAAGAAGTTAAGACAGAAGAAATACCAACACCCGCAGAAATAAAAGCTGTACTTGATGAATATGTTATAGGTCAAGATGAAGCAAAGAAAACATTAGCTGTTGCTGTTTATAACCACTATAAAAGAATTAATTGCAAGGAAATTATAGATGATGTTGAAATTCAAAAAAGCAACATTTTGCTTTTAGGACCAACAGGTTGTGGAAAAACACTTTTAGCACAAACTTTGGCTAGAATTTTAAATGTACCCTTTGCAATTGCAGATGCAACAACACTTACAGAAGCTGGGTATGTAGGAGAAGATGTTGAAAACATACTTTTAAAACTTATCCAAAATGCAGAATTTGATATTGCAAAAGCACAAAAGGGAATTATATATATTGATGAAATAGATAAAATAACAAGAAAATCTGAAAACCCATCAATAACAAGAGATGTTAGTGGAGAAGGTGTACAACAGGCTTTATTAAAAATTGTTGAAGGAACTGTTGCATCTGTACCACCACAAGGTGGAAGAAAACACCCACATCAAGAATTTATACAAATTGATACATCTAACATATTATTTATATGTGGAGGAGCTTTTGAAGGCTTAGACAAAATAATCAAAGACAGAACAGATAAAAAATCTATGGGCTTTGGAGCTCAAATTCAAAGCAAAAAGGACATTCACGATAAATACAAAATATTTGAGCAACTTTTACCACAAGACTTATTAAAGTTTGGTTTAATTCCAGAGTTTGTTGGAAGATTACCAATTATAGCAACTCTACAAGAATTAGATAGAGAAGCATTAATTAAAATTGTAACAGAGCCTAAAAATGCTCTAGTTAAACAATACAAAAAGCTTCTTGAGCTAGATGGTGTTGAACTTGAATTTGAACCAGAAGCACTAAATGCAATTGTAGATAAAGCAATAGACAGAAATACTGGTGCAAGAGGTTTACGTTCAATTATAGAAGATATTATGAGAGATATTATGTTTGATATTCCAAGTAATTTAAGAATAGAAAAATGTATAATTACTCGTGATACTGTAGAGAAAAAAGCACCACCAATTTTGGAATTATGCAAAGAAAATGAAGTTGACCCTAAGAGAGGAATAATTAGAAAAAGAAAATCAAAACCAGCAAGAAATACAGAAACAGCATAAATTATAAAAATAAAGGGGTAAAATATGGAAGAAGTAAAAGATAAAGTAGTTGCATTATTAAATAAAATAAATAGACCAGGAATGGCTGAATTGATGGACTTCTTAGAAAAATCTGATTATTATGAAGCACCTGCTAGCACAAAATATCATGGGGCATACAAAAAAGGACTAGTAGAACATAGCTATAAAGTTTATGAAATTCTAAAAGGTAAAATCGAATATCATAAACTAGAAGTTAGTGAAGATACTTTAGCAATAATAACATTATTACACGATTTGTGCAAAGTAAACTTCTACAAAGTAGATTATAGAAACGCAAAAAATGCAAAAGGAGAATGGGAAAAAGTTCCATATTACACAATTGAAGATACAATACCATATGGACATGGGGAAAAATCAGTAATGATGCTTACAGAATATATAAAACTTACAAGTGAAGAAAAGTATGCAATACGTTGGCATATGGGCTTTTCAGAGCCAAAAGAAGTGTATGGAACACTTGGCCAAGCCTTCAAAAAATATCCATTAGCATTATTACTACATGAAGCAGATATGGAAGCAACGTATTTCTACAACATATAGTAATATTCGACTTTTTATCACACTTTATACCCAAAATCATATAATATAATAGATATGCTTTAAGCATAAATATTATAGAAAAGGTGATGAAAAGATGGAATTCGAAGAAAAGAAACCATGTTGTGATATCAAAGTTGATGGCTTTATTGAAAAAGGTAAACAATTTGATTTAGAAATAAACTTACCAGAAGACAATAGAGATGTAATATATGGTATAATAAGAGACTGCTACAAAGAACCAGTTGAAGATGCTGTTGTTAAACTAATTGAAGTATGCCGTGATTATGGAAAAGAAGAAAGAAACCCAGTATCACACACATTCACAGATAAAGATGGAGAATTTGTATTTGGACCACTATGCCCAGATAAGAAATATGAAATACAAATATGGGTAGATAGAGTAAAACACTGCAAACAATGTATTGATTGCAAAAAACATGGAAAATGTTTAAAGGGTGTAAGACTAGAATGCAGAGACTTCAAGCCATGCCATGAGTGTAATGAAGGAAAACCATGTATGGGTAAATAAAACTTATAAAACCTAGAGTATTTTAAATTGCTCTAGGTCTTTCTTTAGTAAACCAATTACTTGCTAGTATTCAAAGGTAATAATATAAGTAGCCAAACGCAGGAGTTATATATTTTTTTCGAAAGAAAACAATCGAAGAGCCAACGGCTTCACTCGTGACCCTCGTAGCCATTTCGATTTTTTCTTGAGAACAAAACATATATAACTCCGACGAGATTTGGCGGACTTTTGGGAATAAATTTGAATAGAAGCAACTTTTTTGGAAATTTTCACCATAATACTTGACAAATTACAAAATTCCTAGTATACTAGTTTAGTAGCTAAAAATTGAAAAGTATATAGATATATGATTTTGTACTGGTAGAGGAGGGAAATAGCATGGCACAACCAAAAAGAAGATGGTCTAAAGAAAGAACAAGAACAAAAAGATCAACATGGAAATTAGAAGAACCAAACATAGCAAGATGTAAACATTGTAATGAACCAGTAATGCCACACAGAGTTTGCTCAAATTGTGGATATTATGATGGTAAAGAAGTAATAAAAAAAGATGCCGAATAAGGCATTTTTTTTATTGCATAATTATTGAATAAATAATGCATTTATGATATACTTACAAAAAAACGAAGAGAGGTAACAAATTTGGAAACTAATGAAAATTTAACCGAAAAGCTTGAATATATCGGCTTAGATTTAAATAACATACCAGATAAATTAAATTTCTTTCAAAATATAAACTTTAGAGTTCGTAAAAATTATATTGAAGAAAATTATAAAGTATATAAATATGTAAATGTAAATGATATAGAAATATTTTTAACACCAACTCATAGATTAACAGATTATACTGAAAAATATGCTAAGGCATTACCTATTGGTGCATACCTTAACATGGATACAGAGGAAAACATTGAAAGAAATGTTGAATTTTTAAAACTGCTAAAGGAATTGCAAATAGAGGATATTGAAGCATTAGATACTAAGCAAAAAGAGCTAAATAAAAACATACCATACAATGTAAGTTTTGATAAAGACTACTTATGGCAAATCTTCTATTCAGATATTGCACACAAATACTTTATGCTAATGCCAATTAAAGAAACAGAATGTACAGCGCTTTTCTATGTAATAAAAAAACAACTAGAAAACAAAGATCAAATGATATATGTGCCAATTTGCTATGCAGATTATAGTAACAAATACATAGACACAGACGAAATTGATGAAATTGAAAAATACTTGTGTTTCTTTGCAAAAGACTGGCCTATGTTATATGAAGTATATGATAAAGATGAAAATTTAAGTATAAAAATTGTTGGGAAAGCAACCATTTATGATACAATAAAAAGCGAGTATAAAATTGAGCTAAAATCTCAAGGAGAAGCCGAAGATTTTTATAAACTTTTAAAAGCGCTATTCATCCTAGAAACCCAACTTTCTTATCATTATAAATTCAAGTTAAAACTAGATAAAAAGGGCTCTGTTCATTTTATATTTGATAAAAAAGAAATTACATATAAAGACCTTGTTCCATTTATAAAAAAGGAATATATCAAAGGACTTGAAAACCTTATAAAGGCTAAAGAAAGTAAGATTAATCTCGATAAGAAACTTAAGAAACTTAAAGACTTAAGCAATAGTCTAGATAAAGAATACTATGAGAAAGAAAAACAAATATCTACATTCTTGGAATGTAAGAAAACATTTTTTGGTAGGGTAAGATATTTCATAAAATACAAAAAGGTAGTTTCTAAAACACCAGAAGAACATCCTGTAGAAAAGGAAGAAAAATCAAACCTAAAATATTGTGAAAGAGCTGAAATTAAAGAAGTATACACATTAGAAGAGCTCTTAACTTTATACAAGAATTTAGACACAGAAACAGCTAACATAAAAGACTTAGAATTAGATATTGAAGCAATGGAAAAAAGAATAGAGATATTGCAGCTAAAAATCAAAAATGCTAATCTTTATATAAAAGAAATAGATAATCACAAAAAAAGTATATTTGAATTCTGGAAGTTTACAAATAAAGATGATGCAAAACAACTAAACGAGGGAACACAAGAGGTACATCAGCCAAAGAAATTAAAGAAGACTTTCAATTATGAACTGGATTTTGAGGACTTGTCTAGACAAATTGATAAAACAGAAAGAGAACTTTTCACCAAGGAAGAAACTGACGATATTTATGTTGCTAGCACAAACATATTAGAAGATATAAACGATGTTTTAAACGGATATAAAATAGCAGCAGAACACTTAAATGCCTTGAAAAATGAAATGGTAAATACAGATAAAGTTATTACCTTTGATATCTTTGGAAGTATATCATCATCAAAAGACCAAATTAGAACACTAGGAAATATAAAGCATAGAGAAAATGAAAAGAACAAATTTGCAATTTTAAATATTAATGATAATACTACATTAGATGAATACAAAAAAAGAATTGAACAAATTATAGAGAACATAAAATCATGTTTAGAAAAATATAAAAATACTGTGGAAATTCCAATTTACAAAGCTCGGAGATTTAGAAGATGGCTTAAATATATTTTATATAAACCCAGAAAATGCAATAAACCAAGTTGAAAATACCGAAACTGATTTATATAAAATAATACTTAAAGAAAATGTAAATTGTCTTCCTCTTGCAAATATTATGTATTATAATAATAACAATAAAACACTACCACTTGGAATGCATAACAGATGGAATTATTATAAATACAAAAGACTTAAAGCTAAAACAAAAAGAAAAGCTACAGAATTATATAATAAAATCAAAAGAAGACTCATCTAAGCCAAGTACATTAAAAGTAAATATATATGAATATGAAATATGCTAAGGACTGTCTTAGCATATTTTTTCCTATTTGGAATATATATATTAAATAAGACGAGTTTTAAGGAGAAATTTTATGAATGTTGCTGTTATTAACTTAAGAGATATTCTAAGGTATTTAGCGAAAATATGTTTCGCCGTATTTATAGTATATTTATCTGCTCGAGCAATTACAGCATCTAGCCAAACTCTTAAACAAGCTCTTGTAATTCAAGCAAATGGTAATTTTCTAACAAAATTAATTGATCTAAACTTACCTCAACATACAGAAACAAAGGAAAAAAGCAAACTAAATTTGAACAATATAATGAATATGGAATTAGCACTTTTTAATACAAAACCAAAAGAAAACATAATATCTTCTACTACAACAAATGTTGATGCAAATACTCCAAAGCAAGAAGAAATAAAAAATATACAAACAACTTTACCAAGAACAGCAAACACTGAAGCAGTATCAGATAGAAATTTTTCATCAAGAAAAACTCATACATATAATACAACCAATATAGATAATCAAAGTGATTATACATTAACAGAAGAAATGTTGGTACCAGATGTAGATATTTCAAATAAGAAAGATATAATAATATATCACACACATACATGCGAAAGCTATACTCCAAGCGAAGCTTACAATTATACAATGACAGGGAATTATAGAACAACAGATGCAAACTATAATGTTATAAGAGTTGGAACAGAGCTTACAAATTATCTGGCTCAAAAAGGGTTTAATGTTATACATGATGGTTCATATAACGATTACCCATCATATTCAGGCTCATATGACAGGTCATTAGAAGTTGCTAGCAGACTTATAGATGAAACACCATCAGATATTGTGTTAGATATTCATAGAGATGCCGTAGGGAATGGAGATACATACGGACCTACAATAATGATAGATGGAAATAGAGTAGCTCAAATGATGTTTGTAATAGGCACAGATGGAGGAGGTTTGGAACACCCTAATTGGAACCAAAACTTAAAAATCGCAATAAAAATTCAAGAAAAAGCAAATCAAATGTATCCAGGTTTATTTAGGTCAATTGTTTTAAGAAATTCAAGATACAATCAGCATGTAGCCAAAGGTGCTAGTATAATAGAGGTTGGAGCTACAGCTAATACTTTAGAAGAATGTTTACTTAGTATGCAATGCTTAGCAAATGTGTTAGAGGAGGTATGTAAATAAGCTTGATAAAATACTAAAATTGTGGTATTATGTAAAAATGAGAAAGGGAATATATGAAAATTAAAGATGCAATGCAAACTGCAATTAATAAATGTAAAGTTAATAACATTGATGAAGCTTCAAATAAAATAAGAAGAATTATGTCTTTTGTTACTGGCATTGAAAAGTCTTATTTACTAGTTCACAATATGGACGAATTAAATACAGAACATGAAAAAAGCTTCTTTAAATACATAGAGGAATTGGTAAATGGTAGGCCAATACAATACATATTAGGGCATCAAGAATTTATGGGAATAAACTTTATTGTGAATGAAGATGTTTTAATACCTCAACCAGATACTGAAATTTTAGTAGAAGAGACAATAAAAATTGCACAAAAATTTAGTAACCCTAAAATTCTAGATTTATGCACAGGAAGCGGAGCAATAGCAGTATCTCTATCAAAGTTTGTGCCTAATGCAAAACTCTATGCATCAGATATAAGCCAAAAAGCATTAGAAACAGCTAAAATGAACAGTAGAAATCAAAAAATAAAATTCATACAATCAAACCTTTTTGAGAATATTAATGATATATTTGATATTATAGTAACAAATCCACCATATATAAAAACCGATGAAATAAGTATTTTAAGCAAAGAAGTTCAAAACGAACCGACACTTGCCCTAGATGGTGGACAAGATGGTCTAGTCTTTTATAGGCAAATTATAAAACAAGCAAATGATTATTTGAAACATAACGGATATTTATGTATGGAAATTGGTGAAGATCAAAAAGAAGAAGTATTAGAATTAATAAAACAAGAAGCAAACTATGTAAATATTAAAACATATAAAGACTTATCAGGAAATGATAGAGTCATTACTTGCAAAAAAATATAGGAAAAATTGTAAAAAAACTTGTATAAATTACAGATATATGATATAAATTATGGAGTGAATAAATTTTATTATAAAATGCCATTTGTGTATTATAATTCTGTTGAAAGGGGAAAGCCTTATGGAAAATGAAGGTAATAATCAAAAGACCATATTAATAGTTGATGATGAGCAACCAATTGTAGATATATTGGTTTATAATCTAAAAAAAGAAGGATATAACACTTTAGAAGCAAATGATGGAGTAACTGCAGTAGATATGGCGTTGAGTGAACACCCAGATTTAATATTATTAGATATTATGTTGCCTAGAATGGACGGACTTACTGTTTGTAAAAAAATAAGAACAAAATTAAATATACCTATTTTAATGCTTACAGCAAAAGATGAAGAAATAGATAAAATTTTAGGTTTAGAGCTTGGTGCAGATGACTATATTACTAAACCTTTTAGTGTAAGGGAATTAATGGCTAGAATTAAGGCAAATTTACGTAAATCAGAAATAAAACAAGAAGACGAAATAATAGAGCAAAAACCTGTTATTTCAAGTACAAATAAAATAATAGATTTAGGAGACTTGGTACTTGATTTAGAAAAAATTGAAGCTAAAGTAAAAGGAAGACCTATCGATTTAACACTTAGAGAATTTGAATTTTTGAAATTTTTAGCACTTCAAAAAGGACAAGCAGCAACAAGAGAAAAACTTTTAAAGAATGTTTGGGGTTATGATTATTTTGGAGATATAAGAACAGTAGATGTTCTAGTAAGAAGAATAAGAAGGAAAATTGAAAAAGATACAGCCGACCCTAAAATTCTTGTAACTAAGAGAGGAATAGGTTATTGTATTAAATCAGGAGATTCTGGTGAACAATAAGAAAGGATTAAAACTCACAATGTTTAGAAGTGTACAGGTAAAAATAATACTAATGATAATGGTACTTGCAATTTTAATGTTTGTATCTTATGGACTAATTACAATACAATCATTAAAACAACTTGCGATGCCAGAAGATGTTATTAACAAAAGTATTGTAACAATGTTAATTATAACCGTGACTTTTATGATTATTTCTATCCTTATTATTTGGTTCACGTCAAAAGTAATTACTAGACCACTCTACAAATTAATAGAAAGTGCTGAAAAGGTTACTGAGGATAAAGAACTAAAAAACTTTAAATTTGAAAACACAAAAAGAAATACAGAAATTGATGAACTAATTAATGTTTTTGAAACAATGACAGCAGGACTTAAGGAAAACTTAAACAAGGTTACAACACAAAAAAAGCAAATTGAAACAATATTACAACACATGACAGATGGTATTATAGCTTTTGATTTAGAGGGAAATATAATCCACATTAATTCTGCAGCTAAAAAATTACTTGAACTAGATGACAATCAAAACACTTTTGCAACAATTTTCAGTAAAATAAATACAGATATAAACCTTGAAAAGATTGTTTATTTAGAAGATTGGACAACATCAGAGACAAGAGCTAACATAAATGATAGATATCTAAAGATCTTTTTTGCATCGTTCAAAAATGAATTAGATAGACCAGCAGGAGTAATTGCACTAATACAAGATATAACTGAACATGTTAAACTAGATAATATGAGAAAAGAATTTATTGCAGACGTATCACATGAATTAAAAACACCATTAACATCAATTATGGGATATGCAGAAACCTTATCGACATCTGAGTATGACCCAGAAATGCAGGAAAGATTTTTAAAAGTTATAAATACAGAAGCACTTAGAATGACCAAACTTGTTAATGACCTATTAACATTATCAAAATATGATAATGCAGAAACAAAATGGGAAAAAGTTGAGTTTAATTTAGGAGATTTAGTTAAATCTTGCCAAGAAAACTTACAGATTGAAACAAATAGAAAACACCAAAAGGTTGAATGTTTTGTTACAGCAAATGTTCCAACAATATATGCTGATAAAGATGGAATCGAAAGAGTTATATTAAATATTCTTTCAAATAGCATAAAATATACAGAAGATGGTGGGACAATAAAAATATATGTAGGTTTTGTATATAACGATGCATATATAAAAATAATTGATAATGGTATAGGAATACCAGAAAAAGATTTAGACAGAATTTTTGAAAGATTCTATAGAGTTGATAAAGCTCGTACCAGAAAAATGGGTGGAACAGGGCTAGGATTATCTATAGCAAAGGAGATTCTAGATAAAAATAATGGAAGAATTGATATAAAAAGTGAAGTAGGAAAGGGAACAGAAGTTGTTATTACTATTCCAACAGCACTAAAAGATGAAACATAAGAAAGAAGGAATTTTTAAATGAATCCAAAAATTAAAAATGCACTTGAGTGGACTTATTGTATATTAATCGCAGTGGTAATTGCTTTAGCTGTTAAATATTTCATTGGAACACCAACAGTTGTAAAACAAACATCAATGAATAATACATTATCAGAAGGGCAAAGACTATGGCTTAATAGATGGATTAGAACTGTAAAAGGAGAATACAAAGTAGGCGACATTATAACATTTGAAGCACCAAGTGTAACATATCCATCTTTAAATCAAATTAATTATAGTAAACCTGTAGCTATATATTATGATAATCATAAAGGATTTCTTAACAAATTTGTATACTATGTTTTAGAAACAACAAAACAAAGCTATATAAAAAGAGTTATAGGAGTAGCAGGAGACCATATAAAGATTGAAGATGGCAAAGTATATAGAAATGGTGAACTTTTAGATGAACCATATTTGCAAGAAGGGATTTCTACATATGGTAAAACATACTCAGACATAATAGTGCCAGAAGGTACAGTGTTTGCAATGGGTGATAATAGAGAACATAGCACAGACTGTAGAGATTTTGGTTGCATTCCTGTGGAGAAAATAGAAAGCAGAGTTGCCTTTAGATTCTGGCCACTTAATAAATTTGGAAAGATTAAATAAAAATGTTTGAAAATATTATTGGAAATAACGAAAATAAAAAGATATTAAGTAAATCTATTCTAACAAACAGTGTTTCACATAGCTATATTTTTTCTGGAATATCTGGCATAGGTAAATTCCTATTTGCCAAAGAATTTGCAAAAGCAATTCTTTGTACTGGGGAACCAAAACCATGTAATATATGTAAGTCATGTGAAAGTATTGAAAATGGAAACAACCCAGACCTTGTTATTATAGATGAACAAGCAAATAGTATAAAAACAGAACAAATAAAAGAACTTACAAGTGATGTTTTAGAAAAACCTATTAAAGGGAGCAAAAAAATCTATATAATAAATAATAGTGAAAACATGACAAAAGAAGCACAAAATGCTCTTCTAAAAACACTTGAAGAACCACCTGAATATGCTGTAATAATACTTGTAACTAGCAACGAAAACTTGCTTCTAAACACAATAAAATCAAGATGCATAAAAATACTATTCAGTAATCTAAGTGACGAAGAAATCTTAGAATACTTTGAAAGAAATCATGAAGACATAAGCAAAACAATGGTAAGCACTTTTGGTGGAAGCATAGAAAGAGCAATTAACTTAAAAGATAAAATTGAAATATATGAAAAAATTAAAAATGTTTTTGAAAATATAGAGCAGCTTAAGGAATTGGAAGTTTTAAGATTAAAAGATGATGTATTAAATGATAAAGATGAAATCTTCTCAATTTTAGATTATATTAACACATGCTTTTATAATAAAATGATTAACAATATTTCTAAAGCAGAAAAGTACAACAACTGTATACAGGCTGTTGAAGAAGCAAAAACAAGACTTAGAAGAAACAGTAATTATGATATGACAATAGATAATCTTCTATTTGCAATAGAAAGGAGCATTACGAATGGCTAACATTATAGGAGTACGCTTTAAAAAAGCAGGTAAAATATATTTTTTTGATCCAGATGGAAAGCAAGTTAAAAAAGGCGAACATGTAATTGTAGAAACATCAATGGGTATGGAATATGGTGAGGTTGTTATAGCAAATAGACAGCTTCCTCAAGAAAAAATAGTTGCACCATTAAAAAAGATAATAAGAGTTGCAACACCACGGTGATGCAAGACAAAACATAGAAAATAAGAAGCAAGAAAAAGAAGCCTTTAAGACTTGTGAAAAGAAAATAAAAGAACATGGTCTAGACATGAAACTAATGGATGTAGAATTTAAATTCGATAAAAGTAAAATACTATTTTTCTTTACAGCAGATGGAAGAATAGATTTTAGAGAATTAGTAAGAGATCTAGCTTCAGTATATAAAACAAGAATAGAAATGAGACAAGTTGGTGTAAGGGATGAAGTAAGAAGAATAGGTGGAAATGGTGTTTGTGGTAGAGAATTATGCTGTTGCTCATTTTTAGGTAACTTTGAAACAGTTTCAATAAAAATGGCAAAGGAACAAAATGTTTCTCTAAACCCTTCAAAAATATCAGGAAATTGTGGGAGATTAATGTGTTGCCTACAATATGAGCAAAATGTTTATGAAGAGAAGCTAAAAAAACTACCTAAAATAGGTGCAATAGTAAAAACTCAAGATGGACAAGGTGAAGTTTGTGGGTTGGAAACATTAAAAGAAATTGTTAAAGTAAAATTTAAAGATGGGGATGAAACATTTTTTAGAAAATATAATGCTAAAGATATAAAGATAATAAAAAATATAGAAAAAGAAAGCAACGAAATTAGTAAAGAAGATTTAGCAGAATTAAAGAAAATGGAAGAACTAGATAAAAGAGACAAAAAGAACTCTTGAACAAAGTTACAAACAAGGCAAAACTTGAAGTAGTATAAATAGTAAAAGGAGGGAATAAAAATGGCATATAAAATTACAGATAAATGTATAAGCTGTGGAGCATGTGCTGCAGAATGCCCAGTAGGATGCATATCTCAAGGAGATACAACTTATGTTATAGATAAAAACTCATGCATAGGCTGTGGAACATGTGCTGGAGTATGTCCAGTAAGTGCACCAGAAGAAGAATAAAAAAATTTATATTTTTAATATTCGTTTAAGGAAAGGTGATTATAATTATAACATAAACAACATGTATAACAACCAAAAAATATCACCCCAAATATTATGAATAAAAGATTATATGTCTTTTATTCATTTTTTTTAATAATTTTGAAAATTTTCCAAAAAACTATTGCATTTTTAGTACAAAAAAATATATAATAGTACCAAGTTAAAAAAACTTAAAAATGTAATTTGCAATAATGAAAGGACTTAGATTTTATTATGAGAAAATATTTTGGAACAGACGGAATTAGAAGAATAGCCAATACCGAGCTTACACCAGAACTTGTGTATAAGGTAGCAAAAGCAGGAGCTTATGTTTTAGCTAAACATTCAGAACATGCTCCAACAATTCTAATTGGAAGAGATACAAGGTTATCAGGTACACTTATTGAAAGTGCTATGACAGCAGGTTTTTTAAGTTATGGAGCAAATGTTAAACTTCTTGGAGTTTTACCAACACCAGGTGTAGCATATTTAACAAAAAAATTAAAAGCAGATGCAAGTGTTGTTATATCTGCATCACACAATACATATGAATTCAATGGAATTAAATACTTTAGTAATAAAGGTATGAAAATACCAGACGAAATAGAAGAAGAAATAGAAACAGTGTTAGATTCTGGACATCTAGATGAATTAACTGCACATCCAAGCAAAATTGGTGTTTCTGAATACAGAGAAGACTTAACTGATGAATATATTTATATGTTAAGAAAGAACTTTGAAGAAAACATTGAAGCAAATTTGAATGATAATTTCTGTGTTGCTCTTGATGTTGCAAATGGTGCAACATATAAAGTTGCAGAAAAGGTATTTACAAAACTTGGAATCAACTTTAAAATAATAAACAATTCTCCAAGTGGTATAAATATCAATGAAAATTGTGGTTCAACACATTTAGGTACACTTAAAGAATATGTTCTTCAAAACCATATGAGCCTTGGTATTGCCTATGATGGTGATGGAGATAGATGTTTAGCAATAGATGAAAACGGAAATGAAATTGATGGAGATATACTTTTAGCAATATTTGGAAATTATCTAAAAGAAAAAGGAAAACTTAAAAATGATACAATTGTAGCAACAATAATGAGTAATATGGGCTTAAATAAATTTGCTGCAAACAATAATATAACTTTAAAACAAACAAAAGTTGGAGATAGATATGTTCTAGAAGAAATGCTTAAAAACAATTACAACCTTGGTGGAGAACAATCAGGACATATAATAATGCTTGACTATAATCCTACAGGAGATGGAATATTAACATCACTTATGCTAATACAAATACTTCTTGAAAAGAAAGTTAAAGTTTCAGAATTAAGTAAAATAATGAAAAAATACCCACAAGCACAAGTAAATGTTAAAGTTTGCAACGAGAAAAAACCTTTATATCAAGAAGATAGTGAAATACTTAATGAAATAAATTCAATTAAAGAGAAACTTGGAGACAATGGAAGAATTGTTGTGAGAGCTTCTGGTACAGAGCCATTAATTAGAGTTATGCTAGAAGGAGAAAGCCAATCTGACCTTGAAAAGATGGCCAATAAACTTGCTAAATTAATTAAAGTAAAATTAAATTAATTTTAGGGTTAAATCCCACAAAAGAAAAGGAGGAGAGAAAGTCATGTTTGTTATTAATATCTCTGAGCCTATTACATTGTTACTACTTACACTAGCAACTGTATTACTAATTTTTTTAGGAAAAGAAGTAAAAAAAAGTTATGTTCCAGCTTTTGCATTATTCGCATATTTAATTCTTGTTGTAGTACATAGTGTTCAATTAGGCACATTAACAGAAGAATTTTATGAAACATATCATACTATGCTTATCAACTGCGTAGCAATTGATTGTGTAATGATATTTATATCATTCTTTGCATACTTATGGATTGATGATATTTCAAGCAAATTCTACAAGAAGAAAAGTATAGACAATAGTCTAGACTGGTTCTGGAATAAAATTTAATTAAACTATAAGGTGGGACAAGTTTTCGTGTTCCACCTTGCTTTATAATAGCAGAAAGGAAAAACAAAATGAATAAAAAAGTTATAATTATAAATGGCACAGGAGGTTCAGGCAAAGATACGTTTGTTGAGTTTTGCGCTGAATTTGCTAGAGTTACTAATATATCTTCAGTAGACCCCGCAAAAGCTGCAGCGAAAGTGTTAGTTGGCTGGGAAGGTGAAAAAGATGATAAAGCAAGAAAACTATTAGTTGATTTAAAAAAACTTAGTATAGATTATAATGATGCACCAGCAAAATATATAAAATCAAAATATGAAGAATTTAAAGAAAGTGACTCAGAATATTTATTTATTCATATTAGGGAAATTGATGAAATCAAGAAAATCAAAGCAATGTTAAATGCTAAAACATTACTGGTAACAAATCCAAGAGTAGCACTAATTACAAGCAATACCTCAGATGGCAATGTTTATAATTATGCATACGATTATGAAATAAAAAACGAAGGAACTCTTGAAGATTTAGAACAAAAAGCAAAGGAATTTGTATCATGAAAAAAGAAAAAATAGGTTTCTTTGGAGGCTCATTTAACCCTCCAACAAATATGCATATACATTTAGCAAAAAAACTAATTGAAGATAAGTTAATAGAAAAGCTTGTATTTGTACCAGTTGGAGACTATTACAAAAAGCAAAACTTAGCCACAGCAATAGATAGATATAATATGCTTAAAATTGCATGTAAAGGCAATAAAAATCTTATGGTAGATAATATTGCATCTAGCCACAAAAACATGCTCTATGCCACAGATACCTTCGAACTAATAGCAAATAAATATAAAGATGCAGATATATATTTCATAATGGGCTCTGATAACTTCAAAAAAATGCCTTCATGGAAAAACTATGAAGAAATAATAAAGAAATATAAATTTATTGTAATTGAAAGACCAAATTATGAAGAAACAGCCAATTTAGAAAATGTTATAACATACAAAATAGAGCAACCAGAAGACATGAGCTCAACAAAAATAAGAAACATGCTAAAGCAAGGAAAAGACACAAGTTTATATTTGAATAAAAATGTAATTGAATATATAAAAAAACATAGTTTATATATCTAAAAATCAAGATATTTTTTGGAAATATCTTGATTTTTGTATGTAAAAACATATATAATATATATGCTAATATTCCTAGAAAGGATCTAATAAAATTGGAAGAAATAGATAGCATTTTAAACGAAGCAAATAGATGCTTGAATTGTAAAACACCTATGTGCAAAAAGGGGTGCCCTATTGAAACTTGTATTCCAGAGTTTATTTCTAAAATTAAGGAAAATAAATTCATGGAGGCATACTTTATACTTCAAGAAAATAATCCAATGAGTGAGATTTGTTCTACAATTTGCCCAGTAGAGGAGCAGTGCGTAGGGCATTGCATAAGAGGATTAAAAGGTACACCTATAAAAATTAATAGCTTAGAAAAGTTTGTAAACATTTGGGCAAAGGAAAACAAGGTTAGTTATGAGATTAAAAAGGTTCAAAACATAAATAAGAAGGTGGCAATAATAGGAGCAGGGCCTGCAGGAATTGCTTGTGCAATTGACCTTGCTAAAAATGGCGCAAGCGTTACAATATTTGAAAAAGAAAGCTCTCTAGGTGGAATTTTAGAATATGGCATTCCAGACTTTAGACTTCAAAAAAGTATCTTATCTAAAATTGCCAATGTTATGAAAGGTCTTGGAATAACTATTAAAACGAATATTACTTTTGGTAAAGATATAACACTAGAAAACTTAAAAGAGCAAGGATATAGCAGTGTATTTTTAGCAATGGGAGCTCAAAAGCAAACCTCATACAAATTAGCAGAAGAAAACGTTGAAAGTGTTTTTAACTCTGATGAATTTTTAAAAGATTATAACTTAAACCATAAGAAAAGAAATTTAGGAAAAGTAGTTGTAATTGGCGGAGGGAATGTCGCAATAGATTCTGCAAGAAGTGCAATAAGAATGGGTGCAGACGAGGTTTCTATTGTTTATAGAAGAAATAGAGAACTAATGCCAGCAAGAGAAATTGAAGTACAAGAAGCACTAGAAGATGGCATAAAAATAATATACCAAACAAGAGTACTTTCAGCAAATGTTCTTAACAATAAACTAAAAAGCTTAAACTGTATTAAAACAGAAATTTTAAATTCTAAAGCAGTTGATATAGAAAATTCAGAACATAAAATTGATGCAGACACAGTTGTATTTGCAATAGGTGCAAAGCCAGATGATAAGCTTATTACAGCTTTAAATATAAAGATGGAAAATGAATTAATTGCTGTAGATGAAAACTACATGACTAATATAGATAATATTTATGCAGGAGGAGATTTAGTAGAAACAAAATCTTCTGTATGCAGAGCAATTGCAACAGGTAAAAAAGTAGCAAAAGCAATTATAAACAGAAAGGAAAGTGATAAATAATGTCAAAACCAATGGTAGCCATAATTGGAAAGCCAAACGTAGGTAAATCAACATTTTTTAACTATATCGTTGGTCAAAGATTATCAATAGTAGAAGATACACCAGGAGTAACAAGGGATAGAATATATGCCGATAGCAACTGGCGTGGTAGAGACTTTACATTAATAGATACAGGAGGAATTGAACCAGAACTAGAAGATGTAATTCATGCAGGAATGCGTGAACAAGCAAATATAGCAATTAACATTGCAGATGTAATTGTATTTGTAACAGATATAAAACAAGGTATAACCGCTTCTGACCAAGAGATTGCAACAATGCTTAGAAAATCAAAAAAGCCAATAGTTCTAGTTTGCAATAAAGCAGATAACTTTGGAGAACCAGACCCAGCACTATATGAATTCTATAACTTAGGAATAGGAACTCCATATCCAGTATCATCAACAAACGCACTAGGAATTGGAGATGTACTAGATGCAATATATGAGCATTTCCCAGAAAAAGAAGAAGGAGAAGAAAACGAAGACGTTATTAATGTAGCCATAATTGGAAAACCAAATGTTGGTAAATCTTCTTTAGTAAATAAAATTCTAGGCGAAAACAGAGTAATTGTAAGCGACGTAGCAGGAACAACAAGAGATGCAATAGATTCATATTTTGAAAATGAAACTGGCAAATACAACTTCATAGATACAGCAGGAATTAGAAGAAAAAGTAAAGTAAACGAGAATATTGAAAAATACAGCGTAATGCGTTCTTTACTTGCTGTTGAAAGAGCTGACGTATGCTTAATTTTAATAGATGCAAATGAAGGTGTAACCGACCAAGATGCAAAAATTGCAGGTGAAGCACATGAGGCAGGAAAAGGTGTTATAATCGTAGTTAATAAATGGGATGAATACGAAAAAGAAACAGGAACACTTGAAAAATATAAAAAAGAAGTATACAATAGGTTAAGCTATTTATCATATGCACCAATAATATTTATATCTGCAAAAACTGGACAAAGAGTAGACAAACTATTTACTCTAATTCAAAAGGTTGCAACAAATAATGCAAGAAGAATTCCAACAGCAATGCTAAATCAAGTTATAAATGAAGCCATTGCAGTTGTTCAACCACCAACAGATAAAGGTAGAAGGCTAAAAATACTTTATGGAACACAAGTACAAACAAAACCACCAACATTTGTTATTTTCGTAAATAATAAAGAACTTTTCCATTTCTCTTATGAAAGATATTTGGTAAATCAAATAAGAAGTAACTTCGATATGGAAGGAACACCAATAAGAATTATCTCAAGAGAAAAAGGTGAAGAATAAATTTAAGGAGGTACAGTTATGTCAGCTGTATATGTATTAGTAGGACTAGTAGCTTATTTAATAGGCAGTATCAATTTTGCAATAATATTTAGTAAAAAATTTGCAGGATTTGATGTAAGAGAAAAAGGAAGTAAAAATGCAGGAACAACAAATGTATTAAGAACGGTAGGAAAAAAAGCTGCAGCATTAACATTAATTTGTGATATTCTAAAAGGAGTAGTATCTGTATTACTTGCAATACTAGCTTCAAAAATCTGGGAAGGAACTGATGTAGAAGTATTAAAATACTTAGCAGGTTTAATGGCAATAATAGGTCATACATTCCCTGTATATTATGGCTTTAAAGGAGGAAAGGGAGTTGCAACATCTTTAGGTGTGCTATTAGTTGTAAACCCACAAATAGGCTTAATTTGTTTAGTATTTGCATTAATAATAATGGCAGCAACAAGATGGGTTTCTTTAGGCTCAATTTTAGCAGCAACATTATTTCCAGTATTAACTGTATTTATGGTGGATAATATTGGAGCAAAAATCATAAGTATATTAATAGGTGCACTTGTAATATTTAATCATAGAACAAATATTGTAAGACTTAAAAATGGAACAGAAAACAAATTATCATTTAAAAAATAGAAAGGAGTTATTATGAAAAATATCTCAATAATAGGTAGTGGTAGTTGGGGTTCAGCTCTTGGAATTCATTTAGCACATTTGGGAAATAACGTAAAAATTTGGTCATATTCTCAAGAAGAAGCAGACCTAATTAATAATGAAAAAAAATGTAAATTCTTGCCACTAGCAACAATACCAGATGGAGTAGTTTGTACAACAGATTTTAAAACCGCAATAGAAGGTACAGAAATGTTACTTATTGTAACACCATCAAAATTTGTAAGGGAAACAATTCAAAAATTCAAACAATATGTTACTGACCAAGAAATAATAATATGTTCAAAAGGATTTGAAGAATCTACTTTATATACACTAAATGAAGTAGTAGAAGAAGAACTTCCAAATTGTAAAATAGGAGGTTTATCAGGTCCAAGCCATGCAGAGGAAGTATCTTTAGAAATACCAACAGCATTAGTTATAGCTTCTGAAGATGATAAATTATTAAAAGACGTTCAATCTACATTTATGAACGAAGCTTTAAGAATTTATACATCATATGATATTAAAGGAGCAGAGCTAGGAGGAGCTTTAAAAAACATAATAGCATTTTGTGCTGGTGCAATAACAGGTCTTGAATTAGGAGACAATACTTTTGCAGCATTACTTACAAGAGGACTCTCAGAAATGGCTAAACTTAGTATAAAAATGGGTGGAGAGCCAAAAACAATATATGGACTTACAGGTCTTGGAGACTTAATAGTAACATGTATGAGTAACCACAGTAGAAATAGACGTGCTGGAATTTTAATTGGCCAAGGTAAAACAATTGAAGAGGCTAAACAAGAAATTGGCATGACGATAGAAAGTATAGATAACATTAGAACAGCATATAAACTTTCAAAAAAATATGATGTTGAAATGCCAATTGTAAATACTGTTTACGAAGTTTTATTTGAAGGCCTAGATGCAAGAAAAGCAATTGCAAATTTAATGACAAGAAATCCAAAATTTGAAGACTAGAATATTTACAAATCATTTTGGATAGAATATAATAGAATATATAAAATAAGAAAGGTAGGAATAAAAATGGGATTTTTTAGTGATTTGGGTAGAAAAACATCTGAAACAACAGGAAAAATAGCAAGAGAAACAAAATTAAAAATGAAAATTAATGAAAACAAAGGTAAAATTACAGATATATACGAAGAAATAGGTAAAAAAGTATATGAAAAACATGTAAGAGAAGAAAATATAGATATAAAAGCAGACTTAGAAGAAGAATGCAAAAAGCTAGATGAATTATCTAAAGAAATAGAAGAAGCTAGAATAGAAATTTTAAAATTAAACCAAAAGAAGCTTTGCAGTAAATGCTCTGCAGAAATAGAAAATGGTGCGTTATTCTGCCCAAAATGTGGTGAGAAGCAAGAACAAGAACCAACTAAAAAAGAGGAAGCTCTTGAAAAGTTAGAAGAAGCAAATATCGAACCTGAAAAGCAAGAAGAAGCTGAAGCTGTAAAAGAAGATTTAAAAGAAGAAGTTAAAGAAGAAAAAAGCGAAGAATAATTAATATGGGTATCTTTCATAAAGATACCTTATTATTTTATCTGCATTAAAATCTGTAACATTAATATAGAACCCAGTATCTAAGCTTACCCACATATTAATTTTAAACTTCTCGTTATTATCTATAAATGCACCTATAATGCTTGCACTTTGTGTTGGGTTTTTAAATTCTTCCTCCCATTCTAAACCATTTTTTATTTCTATTCGTAAATATCATGAAGAAACCTTGCAATCTCGCCATTTTCGGTGCTATACAAACTAACTGTTACACTCATAATAAATTCCTTTCTTTAATATTATTTCAATATAAATTTAAGATATGCGTTCGAATAAAAGGTAAATTTTTGTTAATACTAATTTTTAAGGTGATTTATTTTGAAAAAAGTTTTGTAATGTTGGAATAAAGTTCATCTATACCGCATTTACCTGCGCTTTTGATTTATCGGGACGCAGGGGGAAGATCTTGTCCAATGCGCATGTTCTCGAATTTGTCTTTCATGAAGCTGTCGCCATAGCGCGTATCCAGGTAGACATCGATGGGATTTGCGGGCGGAATGCCGTTTGCGCGTGCTCCGGCTCTCAGGAAACACGCGACGGTCATGCCGGCGTCAAGAGCGATAAAGGCAGCGAGGAAAGTGACAACGGCTGCCTGGCGCGCCGTTGTTGGTTCACCGATGCGGTAGAGGAGCTCGGGCAAGATCGCGCGGCACCATACCAGGCCCACAAGGCCCCACATGGCGAGGAAGCGCCAAGCAACCCATTGGGAGATGTGATCGGGGAGCCCCAAGTATGTCCATGACTGCGCATGGGCCAGATGTTCCATGGACCAGCCAGTGAATTGCTCGAGGACGCCGCCGATGGCTGCAGAGATGCAGAAGATCTTCCAAGCGGGCCAATCTCGCGCTTCCCAAAGCAGCGCCGTCAGCAGCACGGGCGGATGCACGCGCAGACGGCTGAGCAGGCGGCTGCTTTCCACGTTGCGGTTAATCAGCACGCCCAACAGATCCATCAGCTGCCACAGGGCGTAGACCAGCAGGTAGACGCCCGCCAGCCATTGCAGCGCGCGTCCCGCTGAATATCCCCACAACAGGCTGACGCCCGTGACCAGCGAAAGAGCAGCCAGCAGCGCGAACCGGATCCTGCCCCGCTCGCCCATGACGATCAGCTGCACCACATAGCCAACCTGCGCCACGCACACCAGCAGCGACCACAGGCCAATGGCCAGCGTCACGCTTTTCATCAGCACGCCGGGAAAGAGTGCCGCAAACAGCCCCGCGCCCAGCGATACCACGCCTGAAAGCATCGCGTGCGGATGCGCCTCCCTCCGCTGAAACAGGGAGACGGACAGAGCGGCCACACCGTTGATCATAAGCGCGGCGGTAAACAGCGCATGCAGCCAGCGCTGTGTAAATTCCGGCGCAACGAGAATCATCAGGCCCAGCGCCGCCATGACCACCAGCAGCGCCACGTTGAACCCGTCCATCCGGAAGGCAGTGTAACTGCTCCGCCCGGGCAGGCCGTAGCCGCGGCTGCGCATGGAGTTGGCCGTATCCGCCGCCTGCTCCAACGCCAGGGACAGAAAAGCGGCCAGCTGGGTGGACGCACAGCTGATTTTCTGCGTCAGGGTGGCGCACTGCTCCATCCCCAGGCCAAGGCTGCTGCGGGTCTGGGACAGGGTGCGCAGCTGACGGGAAAATTCCGGCACAAGCCGTAAGATCATGCAGAACAGCAGCGCCAGGGTGGGCGTGAACCGGCCGAACAGGTGCATCAGCTTTTCGCCGGTCATGACCTTGTGGAAGCAGGCAAACCAAGTCACCACACTGCCGAACAGCACCGCCGCGCTGCCGCCCCAGGCCAACGATTCCAAGGTGAACGTCCGTCCGCCCAGGTAGGTGAACAATACCGTCTCCCCCGCCGGATTCAGCAGGGCATTGCCCAGGGCGATGAGGAGCATCAATCCCACCAGCGTCCGCCAGCCCAGAGATGCTTTCCCGCCCAAAGCGGCCAGGGACAGCCCCGCCCACAGGCCGGAGACGGCCAAAAAGGCCGGATGGAGCTGGAGCATCGTGATGAGGAACACCAGGACGAAGAAAACCAGATTCACCGCCGGATGCAGTTGAGAAAAGCGCCGCATCTCCTCACCCTCCTTTCCTCCGCCGTGCTGGCGGGTCTGCGTTCTGACAGTTATCATAGCAGAGTCCGGACGTCCC
>OLRV01000456.1_pt1 | contig 40573 bp, 31 predicted proteins | sample 1672421 | NCBI WGS metagenome assembly OLRV01 (sample SAMEA3136684, study PRJEB25190) | human gut metagenome | biome: human gut; feature: human-associated habitat; material: faeces | place: Austria | collected 2013
GGTCTCGACGTACTCGATCGTGTAATCCGTGCCGACCTTCCAGCCACTGTTGGTGGCGTAGATCTGGTTTGCACGCTGGAGCACGAAGGCGCAGTCCTCTTCGCCGACGGTCACGACGATGCTGCCGTTGAAGTCGCCGTTGGCATCATAGCCTTCGACGAGGTAGTCGCCGGACAGCATGGTGGTGGCATACTTGAGCTTATAGCCGTCAGGCTCTGCGGTAAGGTCGGCCAACAGGTCGGTCGCGCCCTTCACGCCATTCTGATAGGAATAGACCTTCAGGTCGGCAAGCTGGGCGTTGTGCAGGCCATTGAATTCCACGTTGACCTTGGTGTGCACCGCGATCTTTGCGGTGGGGTTCATAATGGCATAGACCTCGTCGTCGCTGTTGGACAGCGCCACGAGATAGCCGGTCGCGGCCTTGTCTGCGACGAAGGAAGCCGTGCCGTTTTCATCGGTGACAGCATTCTGAATGGCAGTCACTGCGCCGGTGGCAGGCTCCAGCCAGCCGAGCCGCACGCCCTCAAGCGCCTTGGCAGCAGCCTTCAGGGCAGCCCCGTCCTTATAGAGATACGCGCTGACTGCGTAGAAGCCCTTGACGGTCACATTGACCTTCTCGCCATCAACGACGGCGGCGGGCGCGTCGATCCATGTGTAATAATCTGACCATGCTTCGCCATCCTGGTAGAGGAAGAAATCTACAGTATCGCCGTCGTGCACAGCCGTGTTTGTGACGAAGGTGCCGTTGTAGCCACCGGAGGCGGATGCAGTACCGTCGTTGGGGCAGCCCTCATTGACAAAGAAGCCGAAGCTGTCAGTCAAGCCAAACGTGAGCGAGACCCAGCCCGTGCTGCCCACACTCAGATAGCTCGAGGCTGTCTGCGGCGTGAAGTCCTTGCCAAAAACCAGCTCATGCGCCTTGACCAGCACGTCCAACGCGGAAACACCCTCGACGCTGTCGGTAAAGCCGTAGCTCTCGGCCAGATCGCCGGAAACCTCCACAGTCTCGATCCCGTGCAGATAAGCGCCAGCCGCCTGCGAGCGAACGGTCACATTGGCCTTGGGGATGCGCTGGCCGGCCTTCACGGTGACGGTATAGGTCGTGGGAACGACCGCGGGGGTGTTTTCTGTGCCTTCCTCTGCGTCGCCGCAGCGGAGGGTCAGCACCGTGCCGTCCTCCATGGGGATGGATGCCGAGCGGCGATAGCTCGTCTCGCCCACGGTCAGATAGACCTGATTACACTTATTGGCTGCCGTGACTGCAACGGTCACATTGGCCGGTTCGGTCAGGGTCAGGGTGTATTCCAGAGTGTCCTTGTCAAAGGCAGGAGACAGCGTGCCGCTGCTGAAAGACAGTGCCGACAATGTTGTGTTGCTCTTCGTGCTCCAGTCGCCGCCGATGTCTGCACCATAGCCGGTTTTGGTGTATAGAACGCGGATCTCGTCTCCGGCGGCCAGTGTACCGTTCTTGGCGGTAAAGGCAGAGAAGGAGGCGTTCACGAACCAGTCGTTCAGCGTGCCCATCCAACCGGATTGCGCGCCGCCGTCCACTTCGGCAAGACCGTTCACCTCACCGAGGTATTCGCCGCCATAGGGGCTGCTGGCTGTCTCGTAGGAATAGTGATTCTTTTCCAGCGCGTATTTTACGCAGCTCATCATGGTGGAATCATCCTTCAGGGTGATCCATTCATCTACCAGCGTTCCCTCCCATGGAGCGCCGTCGGCCTTGTTCCATGTGGAGTTTTCCACACGAACACGAACCTGGCCGTCGTGACCGTCAACTGCAAACACTGTGACAGGCAGCAAAGACAGCACCATAGCCAGTGCAAGCAGCAGCGATAACACTCGTTTTTTCATACTTGCGATCTTCCTCTCATAATTAATAGTATTTGGCAACGCCTTACGGCGGAGTTGCAGAAAACCAAAACGCCCATCTGCCATTCAGCAGACGGGCGCACAAATCTGCAACACGGATATTTCTATCGCATTGTTGAGTGTTCGACCCCGGTGATGGCAGCGGTCTGGGAACAGCACCTTGCGTATCTGACTTATCCGGCTCAAACCGGCATCACAGTGACCCACTCGCAGGGAATCTCACCCTATTCCGCCGCCGGAGCATCCTCCAGCCGCACCGCCCCATTATTTTTTTATCATTATATCACCATACGGAAATTTTTTCAAGCAAACTCAAGTAATTTGACAAAAAAAACAGGAACGCAGCTGAGAAGCCCCTTTTCACGCCGTGTCCCGGGTTAAAAAAGCTCGCAATTGCCGCTGTTTCGTCATGTTATATCAATATATTCTACTAAAAATAGATAAACACCTTCTATTTCGAGCCCTCGGGTTCCCTATCCATATTCCGCACTGGCAATATCAACAAAATCGCGCCTGAATTTTTGTGAACTATTTTCGATGCGTATTTTGCTTCACTAACGAGAAAATTTTTCAAAAAGGCCAACTATTTCCGCTGCATTTGGCTCCCGTGCGTCAAACTCCGGTTCAAATCTGGGAGGTCGGTCAGAAAAATCTATGGAAAAAAGAAAAAATCCGAGCATCCAAAATGCCCTGAAACAGTTGATGCGTCTGGCTTTGCGCCAGACGCATCTATACTGCTATGATAAGATGGAGGTGCCGCCCAGATTTGAACTGGGGAGTCAGGGTTTTGCAGACCCTTGCCTTACCACTTGGCCACGGCACCGAATATAAATCAAGGAACGCAGTTGGCGTTCCTTATTGTTTTTGGAGCGGGTGACGAGGCTCGAACTCGCTACCTCCACCTTGGCAAGGTGGCGCTCTACCGGATGAGCTACACCCGCATATTATGGTGCCTCCGGTCGGAGTTGCTTTTCTGCGGAAAAGCCACGGCGGTTACGATATGCCACCGCATATCGTCAAGAGCCGCCTTTCAACTCCGCCCTTGGTACCCGTATGCTTCAAAAAATGGTGCCTCCGGTCGGAGTTGAACCAACGACACGCGGATTTTCAGTCCGCTGCTCTACCTACTGAGCTACAGAGGCATATTGAGGCGAGATCACTCTCGCCTCAATACATTATGGCGACCCGGAACAGACTCGAACTGTCGACCTCCAGCGTGACAGGCTGGCGTGCTAACCGACTGCACCACCGGGCCAGATAGTGGTGGGAACAACAGGGCTCGAACCTGTGACCCCATGCTTGTAAGGCATGTGCTCTCCCAGCTGAGCTATGCTCCCTCAACCGCCGCCGTTGCTGTGTTTCTGTACTGCATCAGCGACGGTTGTTATTATACACACACTCCCCCATTTTGTCAAGCACTAATTCAAAATTTTTCAATTTTTCTTTCAGAGGCTTGCCAGCAGGGCTTTGATCTGCTCCGGCGTGAACTCGTAGACGGTATCGCAGAACTGGCACTCGATATGGATGGGTTTCCCCTCATCCACGATCTCCTGCAGATCCTTCCTGCCGATAGCGATCAGCGTGGAGGTCACGCGCTCACGCGAGCAGTAGCACCGATACTCCACCGGATCCTCCTCAAAGAACTCCAGTTCACAGCCCGGCATGACCTTCTTGAGGATCTCCTCCGGCGTCATGCCGCCGTCGAGCATGGGCGAAACAGGGCCGGCCTCCTGTATTCCCTTTTCCAGCCGGTCGATGATGTCATCCGGTGCGCCGGGCAGAAGCTGAAGGATATAACCGCCTGCGGCGCGCACCTTCTGATCCTCGCCGACCAGAACACCCAGCGCGCAGGCCGTCGGGATCTGCTCGCTCTGCGCAAAATAGGCCGTCACGTCCTCCGCGATCTCGCCGGAAACCAGCTTGATACTGCCGATGTACGGCTCCTTCATCTGCAAATCGCGGATGACGGTGAGCATCCCGTCCGTGCCGACCGCAGCGCCCACATCGAGCTTGCCGGAGTATTTTTCCAGCAGCGTGATCCCGGGATTCTGCACGTAGCCGCGAACATTTCCCTTCGCGTCGGATGTCGCGAGGATGGTCCCCAACGGCCCGCCGCCCTTGATCTGGAGCGTCAGCGCACCATTTTCGACCTTCTGCATATTTCCCATTAAGGAGGCAGCCGTCAGAACGCGACCCAAAGCAGCTGTCGCCGTCGGGGTCGTCTTGTGAATTTCCCGCGCACGCTCCACGATGCCTGTGGAGCGGATCGCTGCGGCCTTCACAAAGCCGTCTTTTGTCATTGCACGAACAATATAATCCATTTCTTACTCCTTATATGCCGCAAAATAGATGCGCTGCTCCGCCGCCTGCGGTGCACGGAGGGCGCAGTCACCGTACTGCACCACACGGGCAAAGCCTGCCTCTGTGAGCCATTTTTCGAGCGTCTGCGGCTCGTAAGCGTATTCGCAGTGCTGCTCAAAGCTCCGCGCCCAAAGCGCCCCCTGACGGCGAAACAGATCGATGCCGTAATAGCAGCGGTTTTCCGCCGCATCGAACTCCGCGCGCCACACGCAGTAGCTGTTCTCCGTTTCGTCGAGGAACACCTGCCCGTCCAGTTCCTTCAGTTTATACGGCGTGTTGATGTCAAAGAGAAATACGCCGCCGGGCGTGAGCGCCTGCCAGACGCGCCGGAACGCCGCAGGGCAGTCCGCAGGCTCATCGAGATAATTCAGGCTGTCGAGCAGGCAGACGACCAGCTCCACCGGCTGCGGCAGGCGCAGGCGCTGCATGGACTGGTGAATAAAGAAGGGTGGATTCTCCTCCAGCTCCATCGCCTTTTCCGCCGCAACGGTGAGCATTTCCTCGGAAATGTCCGACGCCAGCACACGGTAGCCGCGCTTTGCCAGAAGCACAGACATAGAGCCGGTACCACAGGCAAGATCAAGCACCGTTTCCGGCCTCTTCCCGTCCTTCTGCAATACCGCCTCTATAAAATCAAGGATCTTCTCATAGGGGATGTCGCGCGTCAGGCCGTCGTAGGCCCCCGCAAGCGACTCATAGGCGTTCACCGTTTTTTCTCCTCCAGGCGCTTGAAAACCATCTCATAGCCACCGGAGCCGTTCAGCAGGCTGCGGTTGACGCGGCTGATGGTCGCGGAGCTGGCGCTGGTTTCTTCCAGAATATCGTGGTAAATGCTGCCGGCACGGAGCATTTTCGCAACGTCAAAACGCTGCTCCATTGCCTTCATCTCCGCCTGTGTGCAGAGGTCAAGGAAAAACTGATAGCACTCCTCCGGCGTTTTGAGGGTGAGCAGCGCCTGATACAGTTCATTGTTCGGGTCGGAATTTCTGTTTCTGTTGTTCATGGGCAGAACCCTCCAATCTACGCTCTGTATTCTATCACAGGAAATCGGGAAAGTAAAGCTGAAAAAGCAGAGCGCGGCTGCGCTCTGCTTTTATAAAGTTCTGCTTACTTATTGAAAATCTTGAAAATCTCGTCGATATCGTCAATGTTGGCCGAAGCATCTACGGGCGTGGACGCAGTGCTTTGGGGCTTCGCCTTTGCGGGGTTGGCAGAGGTGTAGATGCCCTTGTTATCCGTCTTATTCTCATCAAAGCCGGTAGCAATGACCGTAACGCGCATTTCATCCTCGAATTCGTCGGAGAAGGTCGCGCCGAAGATGATGTTGGCTTCGGGATTCGCCGCTTCCATAACGATATTCGCTGCGGTTTCGACGTCGTCCAGGCCCAGATCGGCAGAGCCGGTCACGTTGATCAGAACGCCGGTAGCGCCGTTGATCGAGGTTTCCAGCAGGGGGCTGGCGACAGCCGCCATGGCGGCCTGCTCGGCCTTCTCGCGGCCGGACGCCGTGCCGACGCCCATGTGTGCACGGCCCGCGTTCTTCATGATGGAAGAAACATCCGCAAAGTCCAGGTTGATGATCACGCGGTCGGAGTAGCCGACCAGTTCGGAAATGGAGGACACCGCCTGCTTCAGGACATCATCCGCGATGCCGAATGCGTTGGCAAAGGTGATCTTCTGGTCGGTGACGTACTTCAGGCGGTCGTTCGGGATGATGATCAGGGAGTCGACCTTATCGGACAGGGACGCGATGCCTGCCTCCGCCTGCTTCATGCGGTTTGCACCCTCGAAGCGGAAGGGCTTCGTCACGACGCCGACGGTCAGGATACCGGCCTCATGCGCAAGATCGGCAATGATCGGAGCCGCGCCGGTGCCGGTGCCGCCGCCCATACCGGCGGTGATAAAGACCATATCCGCGCCTTCCAGACTCTTGGAGATCGCAGCACGGCTCTCCTCCGCAGACTTCTTGCCGATCTCCGGCTTGGAGCCTGCGCCCATGCCGCCGGTCAGCTTTTCGCCGATCTGCAGCTTGTTCTCGCACTTGGATTTGTTCAGGTCCTGACGGTCCGTATTCACAACGACAAACTCGACACCGCCGATGCCGCTGAAAATCATTCGATTGACGACATTATTGCCGGCGCCGCCGACGCCGATCACCTTGATATTTACTACCTTGTCTGCGTAATTCTCGGACATTTCGATCTCCTCCTATGTATCTTAAAAGAATGGGTGCATTTCCAGCACACAGTTAATATATGCAGATTTATACTTTTTTATTTTATCCTCTATTTCCCCTCAGGTCAATAGAAATTCGGAAAATTCACAAAAATATTTCATTTTTGCCTTACTTGCTCGGCGTAAATCTTGCCTCGCTGCCCTCACTGAAGGACAGGTCGATCGTGCCGCTCTGATAGTCGTCGAGATTCTTCAGAACTTCTTTCAGATATTCCAGCTTATAAGACAGGTTATCCTTGTTTCCGAGTTTGACATAATACTGGTCGCCGTACCAGAACGCCAGCTCATAGGAGGCCGGGATCTCCACCGAAACGACCTGCTTGGTAAGGTCGGCGGCCTCCAGTTCCTGCAAAAGGGACGTCATGCCGTCGAGCTGGCCCTGACTTGCGACCTCCTGCCCCGCCTCTGCCGCAATGGTAAGCTGCTGCCCGACCACGGGCGAGATGATCGTAAAGCCGCTGATCTGGATGTGGCTCTTTGCCTCTTTCGCATCAATTGCTTCTGTGACCTTCCCGTCGGAGGTGACGAGCCACCACCCCTCCGCCGTATCGCGAACGGCATAGGTGACTTCATATTCCGTCACGGTCAGCTCCAGCGTATCCGGCAGCCGCCGCGTGACCTGCACGGAGCGGACATAGGGCAGCTCCGCCAGAATATTCCCGGAGACCTTTGCGCGGGAGATCGTCAGCAGATTGTCGCCCTTGGCAACGCCGCAGGCGGCGGTGATCTCATCGGCAGTGTAGTATGTGCCGCCCACGACCTGAATATCCCTGACGCGGAAGAAAATCACCATACTCAGCACGAAGGCCGTAGCGATCGCAGCCATAATGAGGATCCGTTTCCAGGCCACCGGGCTGATGCGTTTTTTCGTGCGCTGCCGGGCTCTGCGTTTCTGCTTCTCGCGCAGCAGCTCCAGACGTTCGCGCTCCCGGCGCTCGATACGCCGCTGCTCTGCCGCCTGCGCCGCACGCGAATTTCGCTCCGGCTGCCGGTGCGGCGGTCTGCGCCGCTGCTCGTTTTGTCTTTCGTTCGGTTCCATGAATCAGTTTCTCCGTTCTATCGCCGCGCCGCAGCCTTGCAGCAGCGGCACAAAATCAGAATATCCGCGCTCAATGTGTGCAATCCCGGTGATCTTACTCTCGCCCTGCGCGCAGAGCGCCCCGATGACCATCGCCGCGCCGCCACGCAGGTCGGTCGCTTCCACCTCTGCGCCGTACAGCGCAGGCACACCCGTCACGACCGCGTGGGTCTCTCCCGCCAGAATGTGCGCGCCCATTTTTTGCAGCGCAGGCACGTGCCGCAGGCGGTTTTCAAAAATGGTCTCCTCAAAGACGCTCACACCCTCCGCGACGGCCATCGCCGCCATCATGGGCGCCTGCGCGTCCGTCGGAAAGCCGGGATGCGGCGCCGTGCGGATGGGACTGACGGCATACAGGCGCGGCGCGCGCAGCGCAATGGAGCGATCCTCCACGGCAAGTTCGCAGCCCGCCTGCCGCAGCACGTCGGTCACCGCCGTCAGATGCGCGGGGCAAAGCCCCGTCAGGAGGACCTCTCCCCGTGTGGCAGCCGCCGCGATCAGATAGGTCGCGGCCTCCATGCGGTCGGGCATGACAGGATATGTACAGCCGTGAAGCAGCTTACCGCCGCGCACCCGCAGAATGCCGTCATCGTCTCGGACGTCCGCGCCGCAGGCACGCAGGAAACCGGCAAGATCGCCGATCTCCGGCTCCTTTGCGGCATTGCAGAGCACGGTCTCGCCGTCACAGCGCAGCGCCGCAAGCAGCAGGTTTTCCGTCGCGCCGACGCTGGGAAAGCCCAGTGCAATCGTGCACGGCGCAGGCGCGGGCAGCTCGCAGATAATTTGCTCCCCGCGTTCTTCGATCTGCGCGCCCATGCGGCGCAGACCGGCAAGGTGGAGGTCGATCGGTCGCGCGCCGAGCACGCATCCGCCGGGCAACGTAATTGCGGCTTTTCCGAACCGCGCCAGCAGGGCGCCGAGGAAGATCACCGCCGCGCGCATCCGGCGCATAAGGCAGCACGGAATATCAAAGCGGCTTGCCCCGGTGCTGTCCACCGTTACGGTCGCGCCGCATCGTTCCGCTTCGCATCCAAGATGCCGCAGAATTTCCAGCGCCGTTTCCACGTCGCTGATGGCGGGACAATTCGTCAGCGTGCAGCGCCCGGAAACCGCAACCGTCGCGGCAAGAATGGGCAGAACGCTGTTCTTTGCGCCGTGGATCGCGATCTCGCCCCGCAGCGGCCGGCCGCCGCTGATATGATAAGCCTCCATAGGCATACCTCCGCATTCAGGATGCCCCATCCTATGCGGAAGGCGTTTTCAGCGTGCCTCGGCAAGCTCCGTGATGATCTGATAGATTCTCTGCGTGGAATCCAGCACTGCCAGCTTCCGCAGGCTTCTGCGCATCTTCTCGCGGCGCGGTGCGTCGGCAAGAAGTTCCTTCGCCGTCCGGTAGAGAAGCGCGCCGTCGCAGGTGTTTTCGTGCAGGACGACCGCCGCCCCGTGCGCCGCAAGGATCGCGGCGTTCTTTTCCTGATGGTTGTTCGTCACGTTCGGCGAAGGAACGATGATACAGGGCGTTCCCGCTACGGCGATCTCGTTGAGCGTGGAGGCACCCGCGCGGCTGATCACAAGATCCGCCGCCGCCATCAGAGTCGGCATATTGTAGATATATTCCTGCATCACGATCTGCGGATTGGCCGCAAGGTCGATGCCCTGCTCTTTGACATATTCCGGCATCCACTTCCAGCCGAAGGAGCCGGTCGCGTGGATGTGCCGCCAGAGTTTTTCCTTGGATTCCAGCCGCATGAAATCGACGATCTTGCGGTTCATCTCCCGCGCGCCGAGGCTGCCCCATGCGGACACGACCAGCAGCTCGTCGCCGATGCCGAGTGTGCGGCGCGCATCCTCGCGCCGGGTGTAGAGGAATTCCTCCTGCACGGGCATCCCGACGACCTCAACGCGGTCGCGGTTGCGATAGGCATTTCGGCATTCCTCAAAGCTCACCAAAATCTTATCCACCCGGTCTGCGACCAGACGGGTCGCCAGACCGGGAACGGCGTTGGATTCGTGCACCGCCGTCGGAATGTGGCGCTTTGTCCCCTGCTTGAGCATGGGAAAGCTCGCGTAGCCGCCGGTGCCGAGAATGACGTCCGGCCGGAACTCGTCGATGATCTCATCGGCGCGGCGCAGCGCGCGGCGAATGGCGACCGCCGTGCGGACATTGTGCCGGATGGCGGAGGGCGTCAGCTTGCGCAGATAGCTTGCGACCGTCAGCGTTTCCAGACGGAAGCCCTCGCGCGGGATGAGATTTGCCTCCATCCCGTCCACCGCGCCGACAAAGAGGATCTCCGATTCCGGGCGCTTGGCGCGCAGCAGCTTCGCCACCGCCAGAGCCGGATTGATGTGTCCTCCCGTGCCGCCGCAGGTAAATATGACCCTCAAAACAAGGCCCCCTTAATTCGGACTTTGTGAAATACTTCTTGAAATATTGAGCACGATGCCGTTTTCCGCCAGCTGCATGATGAGTGCCGTGCCGCCGGAGGAGAAAAACGGGAGCGAAATGCCCGTGGAAGGCAGCAGATTCGTCACGACCGCCACATTCAGAAACACCTGCAAGGCAAGCAGCGTCGTCAGGCCGGCGGCCAGCAGCATGGAATAGCGGTCACGCGCGTGCATGGCGATCCAGTAGCCGCGGATGATCAGCAGCGCAAACAGCGCCAAGATCCCGATCGCGCCGATGAAACCGAGTTCTTCGCAGACGATGGCGAAGATATAGTCGTTGTGCTCCTCCGGCAGGTACATATACTTCTGGCGGCTGCGGCCGAAGCCCAGTCCCGTCAGGCCGCCGGAGCCGATGGCGTACTGCGACTGCAAAATTTGCAGGCCCTTATCCAGAGGGTCGGACTCCGGATCGAGCCACGCGCGGATGCGGTCGGCCGTGTAGCCCTTCGTCAGAAGGTAGACCGCCACGAGCCCGACCGCGACGACGACCAACCCGACAAGGAACTTCCAGTTCGTGCCACCGAGGATCATCATGATAAAGCCGACGGCCAGAATGATCAGCGTTGCGGACATATGCGGCTCCAGATACAACAGACCCGCAATCACGCCGAGGATCAGCATATAGGGCGCGAAGCCGTATTTGAACCCCTTCATGTCCCGCGTGTGCGCCGCCATAATCGCCGCAAAGGAGGTGATCACGGCGAATTTCGCGATCTCCGAGGGCTGGAAGCGCGTAAAGCCGAGGCTGATCCAGCGTGTGGCGCCGCCGACCTCTATGCCGATCAGCGGCACAAGGGCCAGTATTGCAACGGCAACGAAGAGGATCAGCAGCGACAGCTTCTGATACCATTCATAGGGGATCCGGCTGAACAGGAACAGCACGCCCATGCCCATGACCGCAAACATAAGCTGGCTGATAAAATACTTCGCGGAATTGCCGGTTTTATAGTAGGCTCTGGCATAACTGGCCGAAAACAGCATGATCAAACCGATGACCACAAGCAGCACCGTCAGCACCAGATACGGAACATCGATCATACCGCGATCCGTTTCCACAGGGCGCAGCGCAGAGTCCTGTGCGGTGAGCTTCTTTCGGTTCACAACCATGCCTCCTTTTGGTTATCCTGCCATTGCTCCGATCCACGCCTGCACGCCAAACCATGCAGCCACACACATGACGATCGTCACGGAAACAAAGACGGTCCAGATTTTCTTTTCCGACCAGCCGCACATTTCAAAGTGATGATGGATCGGCGCCATCTTGAAGATGCGTTTGCCGTGCGTCAGCTTGAAGTAGCAGACCTGAAGAATATCGGAAAGGGTTTCAATGATATAGATAATGCCGACAAACAGAAGGATCAGCGGCATATCCAGCGCAAAGGCCAGACCGCAGACCGCGCCGCCGAGAAACAGCGAGCCGGTATCGCCCATAAAGACCTTTGCGGGATAGAAATTATACACAAGGAAGCCGCCAAGGCCACCCAGCAGCGCCGCCGGGAAGGTGGCGAGTCCCGATTTTTTCATGAGCATGGAAACGAGAACGAAGAACAGCATGACGGGCATGGTCACGCCGGTCGCAAGGCCGTCGATGCCGTCGGTGAGATTGACAGCGTTGACGCAGCCGACGATGACAAACACCGCGAAGGCCAGATACGCCACCGGAGGAATTCCGGTCACGGGCGCTTTGACAAAGGGGATGTACAGATCGCAGGTCAGCGCGCCGTGCTTGTAGAGGAAATACAAGAAGAGCGCCGCAGCAATAATTTGGAGCAGCAGCTTCTGAATCCCGGTCAGGCCGAGGTTACGCTTCTTTTTGACCTTGATAAAATCATCGGCAAAGCCGATCAGACCAAAGGCCAGCGCCAGCGCCAGCACGAGAAGATGGGAATACTCCCCTTCCGTCATGGACTTCCAGCCAGTCGCGATGCACAGAAGCGACGCGGCGATAAAGGTCAGGCCGCCCATTGTCGGCGTGCCGGACTTTCCGTTGTGCCACTTCGGGCCGACCTCACGGATCGACTGTCCCGCTTTCAGCGCGCGCAGCGCGGGAATCAGGAATTTACCAAGGACAAGCGCCAGAACAAATCCGGCCACCAGCGAAATCAGCACCATCAGCAGGTCAAACATCGTTTCATTTCCCCCATTTTTGCTTTTGTTCTATCAATCATTTCCGAGAAGCTCCAGAACGCGCTCCATGCGCATCCCGCGGCTTCCCTTGACAAGCAGGACATCGCCCGGCTTTGCCGTCCGGCACAGGGCCTCGGTGAGCGCCTCATGCGTCGGATAAAGCTGCGCAGGAATTCCAGCTTCCTCCGCGCCGCGGACATACTCCTCCGCGTGCGCACCGTAGGCAAAAAGCAGATCGGCGCACTGCGCGGCCGCCTTGCCCACTTCATAATGCGCCAATGGCGCATGGTCACCCAGCTCCAGCATCCCGCCCAGAACGGCGATATGCCGGCCGGCAGTCTTCGTATCCTTCAGAACCTGAAGCGCGGCGCGCATGGATTCCGGCCCGGCGTTGTAGCAGTCCTCTATGACCGTCATGCCGCGCAGAGGATAAATTTTCTGGCGCATACCGGTATTGTGAAAGCCCGCCAGCCCCGCCTGAATTCCCGCGACCGGCACATGAAGCTCCAGCCCGACGGCGATCGCTGCCAGTGCGTTGAGCACGTTGTGCCTGCCCACGACCGGCAGCTCTACGGGAAAGCGCAGCTCCCCCGCCGCCACCGTGAAGCGGATGCCGTCCTCGGACATCCGGATGTCCTCCGCACGCACGTCGCAGTCCGGCGAAACGCCGAAGCATTTGGCGTGATATGTTTCCCGAACCGTGCGGAGCAGGTCGTCGTCTCCGTTGAAAAAGACCGTTCCGCCGGGGCGCAGCCCCTCCAGAAGTTCCAGCTTCGCTCTCAGAATTCCCTCGCGGGAACCGAGATTCTCAATGTGCATCGTGCCGATATTGGTAATGACCGCAATGTCCGGCTGGGCGATGCGCGTCAGGACGGAAAGCTCGCCGAAATGGTTCATGCCCATTTCCAGCACGGCAGCCTCGCAGTCCGGCTGCAAGCCGAGCACCGTGACAGGAAGGCCGAGGCCGTTATTGAAGTTTGCCGCCGTCTTTTCCGTGCGGTAAGTCGTTTCCAGCACTGCGGCGATCATTTCCTTGGTCGTCGTTTTGCCGACGCTGCCGGTGATGCCGACGCTTTTCAAAGGAAGCGTCCTGCGGTAGCCCGCGGCGATCGCCTGTAGGGCGGCAACGGTATCGCGCACGTAGATCGCCGGAATTTCCGCCGCAAGCGGCTTGGAAGCCAGCACCGCCGCCGCGCCCTTTTGCAGCGCGTCCGCGGCAAAGTCATGTCCGTCTCTCGCGCCCGTGATCGCTACAAACAGCTCTCCGCGCTGCAGGCGCCGGGTGTCAAAGTTCGCGCCGCGGAACGTCTTTTCGGCATATTCCGCCGCGACCGTTCCTCCGCACCATTGCGCCGCCTGTGCGAGACTTATTTCTCCATTTCGCATAACGCGGATGCGACCTCCTCGCGTTCATCCAGATGAACTTTCGTTGTACCGAGAATCTGATAGGTCTCATGCCCCTTCCCGGCCAATAATATCATATCATATTTCCGCGCGCAGCGCAATGCCACTCTGATCGCGCGGCGGCGATCCTCTTCCACAGCATACGGCGTCTTTGTGCCGGATATGCCGGAAAGAATGTCCCGGATGATCGCCATGGGGTCTTCCGTCCGCGGATTATCCGAGGTGACGATCACGAAATCGGCGTATTTGACGGCGATCTCGCCCATGATCGGGCGCTTCGTCTTATCGCGGTCGCCGCCGCAGCCAAAGACGAGGATCACCCGTCCCCTACAGTAGTCCTTCACGGAGCGCAGGAGATTTTCCAATCCGTCCGGCGTGTGGGCGTAGTCAATGAGCACCGTGTAAGGCTTTCCCGGTGTGGGGACGACCTCGACGCGACCCTTGACACCTTTCGCCGCTGCAAGCGCCTGCGCCGCATCGGCAAGCGATACGCCGAGCTGCCGGACGATGCCGATGGCAACCAGCGCATTGCTGACGGTAAAGCGGCCGGGGATCCCGACGCGCACGCGCGCCGTTTCCGTGCCCTCGCAGACCTGCATGGCAATATGATCCGATCCGAGTTCGATCTCCCGCGCCGTGAGGTCCGCGTTTCCCGTGCCGACGGTATAGACGGTACAGGAAGCGTCCGCGATCATTTTCTCTGCCGTGGGGTCGTCGAGATTGAACACACCATGTTCGCACATGGTAAAGAGCTTTGCCTTCGCGCGTCGGTAGTTTTCCATCGTTCCATGAAAATCCAGATGATCCTCCGTCAGGTTGGTAAATGCGCCGACCTGATAGCGGATGCCGTCCACGCGGTGCAGCTCCAAAGCGTGGGAGGAAACCTCCATCACCACATGGGTACAGCCCGCATCGCGCATCTGCGCAAGGAGGCCCTGCAATTCAAAGCTCTCCGGCGTGGTGCGCTCGGTCTCGAGCGCTTCCTCGCCGATCATGTTACGGATCGTTCCGATCAGGCCGACCTTCGCCCCGCAGCTTTTTTCCAATATTTCTTTTACAAGGCAGGTGATACTGGTCTTGCCATTCGTGCCGGTCACGCCGATCATCTGCATGGACTTTGCCGGTGCGCCGTACCAGTTGACGCCCAGCTGCGCCAGCGCCGCCCGCGCAGAGCGCACCCGGATCCATGGCGCGTCCTCCGGCATGGAGTGCTCGCAGAGAACTGCCGCCGCGCCGCGCTGCAAGGCCATGGGGATGAACTTATGCCCGTCCGTGGCATAGCCGGAAACCGCAACGAAGAGGTCGCCCGGCTTTGTTCTTCGCGAATCGTAGCTCACGCCGGTAATCTCAAGCTCCATATCCGCATTCTGCGCGAGAATCGGAAGGCCTTCCAGCAAAGTCTGCAATTTCATACCTTACACCTACCCTTGTGCTGTTGAATCCGTTGCCGTCGTGTCGATAAAGGTCACGACGATCATCGTACCGCGCGCCACCTGCACGCCGGGGTCAATATCCTGCTGCGCCGCGATGACGTAGCTTGCCGAGGAGTCAACGCCCTTGGCCTGCATATAAAGGCCGCAGTCCGCCAGCGCCTGATTTGCCTGCGCCACGGTCAGACCGGACAGATCGGGCACCGTGACCTGATCGGTCGGCATGGAGTCGTCGGTGTACAGGAGCACCGTCGAATTGCCCGGCAGCTCGCGCCCATGCGCGGGGATCTGACTGACGATCTTGTCTCCGTCGCCGATGATGCGATAGTTGAGATAGTTTTCTTCCAGCCGCTTGTTGGCCTCCGCCTCGGTCAGGCCGACCACGTTCGGCATCCGTACCGCGACTCTGGACATATCCTCCGCGGAGTATTCGCCCTCTACGCCGAGATAGGGCAGAATGTCCTCAAAGATCGCCGCGACCGTCGGCGCGCCCATCTGGCCGCCGGAAATATAGTAGCCGGAGCTGCTGCTCGGCGTATCGAGCGCCACGAGGACGACATACTTCGGGTCGTCCATGGGCGCAATGCCCACGAAGGAAACGATCTTGTCTCTGGTCAGGTTGCCGTTCTCGTCGCGCTGGTCGGTCTTTTCCGCCGTGCCGGTCTTGCCGCCGATACGGTAGCCGACGACCTGCGCGTTCTTTGCCGTGCCTTCGGTCACGACGGACTCGATGAGCTGGCACATTGTTTTGGAGGTTTCCTCGGAGATCACCTGACGCACGACCGTGCGGGAATTCTTCTGCACAACGTTGCCGTCGCTGTCGACGACTTCGGAAACAACGTGCGGCTCCAGCAGATACCCGCCGTTGACGACCGCTGCGATCGCCCGCACGAGCTGGATGGGCGTTGGCTTGACCGTCTGGCCGAAGGAGGTGGAGATCAGATAGCTGGTGCCGTAGTTTGCGTTGTCCGCAAGGCGTTCACGGCTGTGGAACAGACCGCTGGACTCACCCGGCAGGTCGATGCCGGTCTTTTCCATCAGGCCGAAGGCGCGGCAGTAATCATACAGGGTATCGCCGCCGGTTTTCAGGCCGATGTGTGCAAAGGCGATGTTGCAGGAATTTTGCAGCGCCTCTGCGGTCGTTTCCGCGCCATGACCGGCAAGCCGCCAGCAGGACAGTGTCTGGGAACGGCCCTCGAATTTCTCCGAGCCGCCGCAGTAGAAATGATCGTTCAGCGTGACCGCACCGCTGTCCAATGCGGAAGCCAGTGTGATGATCTTGAAGGTCGAGCCGGGCTCGTAGCCGTCGGAAACGCAGCGGTTGCGCCACTGCTTCAGACGCGCTGCCGCGACGGCATTGTTGTAGGCTTCAAAAGCTGCCGTGCGCTCTGCGCTCCCCTCCGGGAGCTTCGCCGCTTCTTCATAAAGCTGCGTCAGCTCGTCGTTCTTTTCCGTATCGTAGATCTCGAGATATTGATTGGGGTCGTAGCTTCCCAGCGTGGACATGGCGACAATATCGCCGGAGTTCACGTCGAACACGATACCGAACGCGCCGTTTTTCACGTCGTAGCGGTCGACCGCGTCCTGAAGCTGCTTCTCCAAATAATACTGCACCGTGGTGTCAATTGTCAAGACTACGCTGTCGCCATCGGAAGCCTGGTAGTATTTCTCATAGGAATAGAGCATCTCGGTCTCGTTGTTGCCCTTGGTCGTGATGACCGCGCCCGCAGTACCCTCCAGATAGCTGTTGTAGTAGGATTCCAGACCTTCGGAGCCGACATTTTCCGTATTGGTAAAGCCCAGAAGCTGCGCCGCCAACGTGCCGTAGGGATAGTAGCGCATGGAGTCCGGCTCCAGATGCACGCCGATGATCTTGTTGGCGCTGATATATTCGCGCACCTGATCGCAGATCTCCTGCGTCTGACGGCGCTTGAGCATCTTATAGCGGTACTTTACATCCGCCGCCTGCTCCTTGATCCAGCTCGCGTCCAGATCGAGGATGCGCGCCAGCGCATTGGACAGCGCGTCCACATCCACCTTGTTCTGCTCCAGCTCCAACGGGTCGAGGAAGATATTCTCCACGCTGGACGAGGCCGCCAGCACATTCATGTTCCGGTCGTAGATCGTGCCGCGCGAGGCCGTGACGCTGGTGGTTCTTGTTTGGTTGCGGATGGCCTTTTCCTCATACTTATTATGGTCGATCAGCATCAGCTTGACGAGCATACCCGCAACGGCGCAGAACGACAAAATGCCCAGGCAGATCATCATCGCGAAGATCCCCTTGCGCACATGCGTCACGGGGACTTCCGGATTTCTGCCGGAGCGTCGTTTTCTTCTGTACCGGTTTTCGCTTTGCTTCATGGTATCTCCTCCGGGGAATTCAAGAAGTTCAAAAACATGGGCGGCAATTCTGATTCACCGCCCATGTTTCTGTACACTATATTCGTGGCTCAGGTGAAGTATTCTACCGCATCGGTGAACACATTCCGCAGCGCCGTAAAGGCTCGCTGGAAAATGTTCTGCTCCTTCGGCGCGGTGTAGACCTCCGCCGTATCCTCTGCCTGCACCTGCACGTAGACGATCTGCGAGGGGCCGGGCTTACGCATATTCAGCTCCTTTGCCCGCTTTTCCACCTTTTCCAGATCCAGCGCGCCCTCGTACTGCGATTGCAGGCGGGCCTTCTGCTCGGAAAGCGTGGAGAGCTCGCTTTGCAGCTCGCCGACCTCGCTCTTTGTTTCATACAGCCGCACATAGCTGAAAATCACCAGAAACAGCATCACGCAGGCCATCGCGCCGCCCAGCAGCGCAAAGGGGGAAAATGCCGGTTTGGTTCTGACCTTCGGCGCACGCCGGGGGCGAGCCGGTGCATCCGGGAGCTGCGCCGGGCGCTGCTTCGGCAGCGCATTGCTTCTCATATTCTGCCCGGCATAGATGTCATAAGCCGCCGAGCCGTTGCTGCGGTAGGGATTGCGCTGTGCCATAGCCAAACCATCCTTTCAAAGAATCAGATTTTCTCCGCCACGCGGAGCTTCGCGCTCCGGGCGCGGGGGTTTTCCTCCAGCTCTGCTGCGGAGGAAACAATAGGCTTGCGGGTCACAAGCCGGATCTGCGGTTTCTTGCCGCAGACACAGACCGGAAACTCCGGCGGACAGGTGCAGCCGCGCGCGGCCTGCTGCATCTCGCTTTTTACAATGCGGTCTTCCAGCGAGTGGAAGGTGATCACGGCCAGCCGTCCGTTCGGATTCAACCGGCGGATCGCCGCTTTCATCATTTTACTGACAGAGCCGAGTTCATCGTTGACCGCGATGCGGATCGCCTGAAAGCTCCGCTTGGCCGGGTGCTGCTTTTCGCGCAGCGCCTGCGGCGGCATCGCGCCGCGGATGATGTTCACCAGCTCCAGCGTCGTTTCAATGGGCTTCTCTTCCCGGCTGCGCACGATCGCGGCCGCGATCTGCGGCGCGTAGCGCTCCTCGCCGTATTCATAGAGGATGCGGCGAAGCTCCTCCTGCGGCCAGCGGTTGACGATCTCCCCCGCCGTCAGCGGATCCTCACGGTTCATGCGCATATCCAGCGGCGCGTCTGCCATATAGGAAAAGCCGCGCAGCGCATCGTCCAGCTGCGGAGAGGACACGCCGAGATCAAAGAGCATCCCGTCCACACCCGCGATCCCGAGCCCATCGAGGATCGCGTCCAACTCCGCAAAATTGGAATGTACCAGCGTCACGCGCGGAAGATAGGTCACAAGGCGCTGCTTTGCCGCATCCAGCGCGACCTGATCGCGGTCAACGCCGATCAGGCGGCCGGTCGTCAGGCGCTTGACGATCTCCGAGGAGTGACCGGCGCCGCCCAGCGTCCCGTCGAGATAGATCCCGTCCGGGCGGATGTTCAGCGCCTCGATGCACTCGTCCAACAGAACCGATTTATGTTGAAATTCCATCAGAAGCCAAGCTCCTCCATCACGGCGGCAATGGCCTCCGGCGTCATATACTTTGCTTCCTCCGCCTCGTAGCGCTCTGCCGACCAGATCTCGGCGCGCCCGGCCTGACCGAGGAACACGACATCCTGCTTGATGCCCGCGTACTCGCGCATGGACTCCGGCAGGAGAAAACGTCCCTGCTTGTCCGGTTCGCATTTTACAACATTGGCGAAGAAGAAACGCATGGCGCGCGCCTTCGAGGAAGGCAGCGCATTGCAGTGGTCGAGCACCTTCTGCCATTCTTCCTCCGGATAAACCGTCAGGCAGGCATCGGCAGCCTTCGCGACGTAGAACGCCGCGCCCAGCTCTTCGCGGAGCTTTGAGGGAACAAACAGGCGTCCCTTCGCATCCAGCGTGTGCTTGTATTTGCCGTACATTTTCCCTCACCTCACTCCATTTTGCTCATTTTTCTTCCATTTCACTCCACTGTGCTATCAGTATACAATCAAACAAAAAAAAATGCAACCTCTAATCCACACTATTTGTTGTCTTTTTTTGAAATTTTTATGGAAAACCCTTCCAAATTTCAAATATTTGAACGTATGTTTTAATTTCCATTTCTCCTCCATTCCCCTCCCCGAAACAAAAAAGCTCCCCGTCCGCAGACGGGGAGCTGTGAAACAATTTTCTATTTTCCGCCGACGTACATCCGACCGATGACCCAGCTTTTCAGGCAGCAAGGCAGCAGCCGCGCAAGAATGGCCAGCGCGCGGTAGGATGCGCCGATCACATATTCCGGCTTGACGTGCTTGCGGAGGGCAACGGAAGCAAGGAAACGCCCCGCCTTCTCCGGCGTCATGGCATTCTGCTCGTCATGCTCCATCACGGCCACGCTCCGGGCGATTCGTCCGTGGTAAATTTCGTCACCCGTGGACGCTTTTTCCCGTGCGGCGGTGAAGCCGGTGTGAATGTCGCCCGGCAGGACGGCGCAGAGCTCCACGCCGAAGGGGGCGACCTCATTGCGCAGTGCCGCAGTATAGGCACTCACAGCCGCCTTGCTGACGGAATACCACGCCTGAAACGGGATGGGCGTCAGCGCGGCAAAGGAGCTGACATTGACGATGCGGCCGCTTCCCTGCTGCCGCATCAGCGGCAGCACTGCCTTGCAGCCGTTGACCACACCAAACAGGTTGACATTCAGCAGGCGCTTTGCGTCTTCATTCTCTGTAAACTCCGCCGCCCCGGAAATGCCGAAGCCCGCATTGTTGACCAGCAGATCAATGCGTCCCTCTTTCTGCCAGACCTCCCGCACCGTTGCCTGCACCTGCCGCTCGTCTGCAACGTCGCAGCAGAGGTGTATCATTCCGGACAGATGCGCCGGGTGACGGGAAAGAATGTAGACCTTGCAGCCGCTTTTTTGCAGTTCCAATGCGGTCGCCCGGCCGATGCCAGAGCTTCCGCCGGTCACAATGGCAATTTTCATAGGTACCTCTTTCTAAAAAATGCCCTCCGGTTTTTCACCGGAGGGCATGGGGTTTATTTCTGCTCGTTGTCGATCATGCTCTGCGTCACCTGAGATTCCGGCCACTCGGTAACATCATAGTCACGGTAGATGTCCAGACCGGAGCCGGCCGGGATCAGCTTGCCGATGATGACATTTTCCTTCAGACCGACCAGATGGTCGACCTTGCCCTTGATCGCAGCCTCGGTCAGGACCTTGGTGGTTTCCTGGAAGGAAGCGGCAGACAGGAAGGACTCGGTTGCCAGAGAAGCCTTGGTGATGCCCATCAGGATCAGGGAGTTCGTCGCAAGCCGCAGATCGGTTTCGCCGGCATCAATGCGCGCCTGCACCTTCTCATTGGCGTCGTCGAACTCGTAGACATCCACGACCGTGCCGCTCAGCAGATCGGTATCGCCGGGATCCTCCACGCGCACCTTGCGCATCATCTGACGGATGATGACCTCGATGTGCTTATCGTTGATGTCAACGCCCTGCTGACGGTAAACCGCCAGAACGCCCTGCGTCAGATAGTTCTGCACGGCCTCCAGGCCGGAGATGCGCAGCACATCGTGCGGGTTGAGCGCGCCGTCGGTGATCGGTTCGCCTCTGTGCACCGGCTTGCCCTGCTCGACGCGCAGGCCGACGGAATACGGGACCTGATACAGCTTGACCTCGCCGTCATCGGCAGTGACCGTAATGTCGCGCAGCGCACTGCGGTGCGTTTCGTCGATGTCGACAATGCCGTCGATCTCGGAAATGGCAGCCATCTTCTTCGGCTTGCGGGCCTCAAAGAGTTCTTCGACTCGCGGAAGACCCTGCGTGATATCGTCGCCCGCGACACCGCCGGTGTGGAAGGTACGCATGGTAAGCTGCGTGCCCGGTTCACCGATGGACTGTGCGGCGATGATGCCGACGGCCTCGCCCATGTTGACGAGTTCGGAAGTTGCAAGGTTCATGCCGTAGCACTTCGCGCAGACGCCGCTTCTGGCGCGGCAGCCCAGCACAGTGCGGGCATAGACAGAGTGGATACCATGGGCTTCGAGGAGCTTTGCGTCGTCCTCGTGCATCATCTTGGTATTTGGGATCAGAACTTCGCCCGTTTCCGGATCGCAGATGTCGTTGACCGGGAAGCGGCCATGGATGCGGGAGGCAAAGCTCTCGATGACCTGTCCCTTTTCCACGACCTCGGAGAGGTTGATGCCATGCTTCGTGCCGCAGTCGGATTCGCGGATGATGACCTCCTGCGAAACATCGACCAGACGACGGGTCAGATAACCGGAGTCCGCAGTACGAAGTGCGGTATCGGTCAGGCCCTTTCGAGCACCTCTGGAGGAAATGAAGTATTCCAGAGCGGACAGGCCTTCACGGAAGTTTGCCTTGATCGGGATCTCGATCGTGCGGCCGCTGGTGTCGGCCATCAGGCCACGCATACCGGCAAGCTGACGGATCTGGTTCATGCTGCCTCGGGCGCCGGAGTCCGCCATCATATAGATTGGGTTGAAGCGGTCGAGGTTATCCTGCAGAGCGCCGGTGACGTCCTTGATGGTCTGCTCCCACTGCTGGACGACCAGACGATAGCGCTCGTCGTTGGTGATGAAGCCGCGCTTGTACTGACGGTCGATCTTGACCGCTTCGCGCTCGGCGTCGGCGATCAGGGCGTACTTCTTTTCCGGGATGACCATATCCGCGATGGAAACGGTGATGGCGCCCTTGGTGGAGTACTTGTAGCCCAGCGCCTTCACGCGGTCGAGCATCTCGGTCGCGATGGTGAAGCCGTGCTTGCGGATGCACTTGTCGATGATGACACCCAGCTTCTTCTTGCCGACCAGGAAGCTGACTTCCAGCTCAAAGGTGTTCTCCGGCTTGCTTCTGTCGACAAATCCGAGATCCTGCGGGATCGGCTCATTGAAGATCAGGCGGCCGACGGTCGCGTTGATGAGCTTGTACTGCATCTTGCCGTCGATCTCCTTGCCATAGCGGACACGGATCGGTGCGTGCAGACCGATGGCGCCGTTGGCATAGGCGGTGATCGCCTCGTCAACGCTGGAATAGGAGTGCTTCGGGAAATAGGACGGAGCGCGCTTCTTGGTCTTTTCGGCGTCGTCCAGCGCAGCGGCGACGAGGTCGCCGTCGACCATCTGGTCAACCGGCAGATCGTAATCGCCGGCGTCCGTGACGAACACTTCCTCCGCGCCCTTTTCCTTTTTGCCCAGACGGACATAGGTCAGGTAGTACGTGCCGAGGATCATATCCTGCGTCGGGACCGTGACGGGCTTGCCGTCCTGCGGGCGCAGCAGGTTGTTCGCCGAGAGCATCAACATTCTGGCCTCGGCCTGCGCCTCTGCGGACAGAGGCACGTGAATTGCCATCTGGTCGCCGTCGAAGTCGGCGTTGAACGCGGTGCAGCACAGGGGGTGCAGCTTGATTGCGCGGCCCTCGACCAGCACCGGCTCAAAGGCCTGAATACCCAGACGGTGCAGCGTGGGAGCACGGTTCAGCATGACCGGACGATCCTTGATGATGTCTTCCAGTGCATCCCAGACTTCCGGTTCGCCCTTGTCGATCTTCTTCTTGGCGCTCTTGATATTGTTGGCAACACCATCCTCGACCAACTTCTTCATAACGAAGGGGCGGAACAGCTCAATGGCCATTTCCTTCGGCACGCCGCACTGATAGAGCTTCAGCTCCGGGCCGACGACGATAACGGAACGGCCGGAATAGTCGACGCGCTTGCCCAGAAGGTTCTGGCGGAAGCGGCCCTGCTTGCCCTTGAGCATATCGGACAGGGACTTGAGCGCACGGTTGTTTGCGCCGGTGACGGCACGGCCGCGGCGGCCGTTGTCGATCAGGGCGTCGACCGCTTCCTGAAGCATACGCTTCTCATTGCGGATGATGATGTCCGGCGCGCTGAGTTGGATCAGGCGCTTGAGACGGTTGTTGCGGTTGATAACGCGGCGGTACAGATCGTTCAGATCGGAGGTCGCAAAGCGGCCGCCGTCGAGCTGAACCATCGGACGGATCTCCGGCGGGATGACCGGCAGGACGTCCATGATCATCCACTCCGGCTTGTTGCCGGAAGCGCGGAAGGCCTCGACGACCTCCAGACGCTTGATGATGCGCAGCTTCTTCTGGCCGTTTGCGTTTTTCAGCTCTGCACGGAGCTGAGAGGACAGCGCCTCAAGGTCAAGCTCGGCAAGCAGCTTTTTGACCGCTTCCGCGCCCATACCGGCGTCAAAATCGTCCTCATATTTTTCCCGCATATCGCGGTACTCTTTTTCGCTCAGGATCTGGCACTTGCTCAGCGGCGCGTCGCCGGGATCGGTGACGATATAGCTGGCAAAATAAAGAACTTTTTCCAGAATCCGCGGGCTGATGTCCAGCAGCAGACCCATGCGGGACGGGATTCCCTTAAAATACCAGATGTGGCTGCACGGCGCGGCCAGCTCAATGTGGCCCATACGCTCGCGGCGGACCTTGCTGCGCGTAACTTCGACGCCGCAGCGGTCGCAGATCTTGCCCTTGAAGCGGATCTTCTTATACTTGCCGCAGTGGCACTCCCAGTCCTTCGTCGGTCCGAAGATCCGTTCGCAGAACAGACCGTCGCGTTCCGGCTTCAGGGTACGGTAGTTGATGGTTTCCGGCTTTTTGACCTCGCCGTAGGACCAATCGCGAATCATTTCCGGCGAAGCAATACCGATTTTGATCGCACTGAATGTCTTATTGCTCATCGTATTACTCCTCCTTTACTGTTCTTCCTCGTCGGTATCGGCATCGAACACGAAATCATCATCTTCGTCGTCGCTGCCGTCGGCATCGTCATCACTGTCCATGCCGATGATCTTTTCCAGTGCGCTGACATCGCTGTCCGTGCTGTCGGGGTCGATGCCGTAACCGGAGCTGAGGACCTCGTCCTCATCGGTCACGTAGTTCTGACCGCCTGCGCTGTAGACGACATCATCGTCATCATCGTCACGCAGCTCGATCTCCTCGCCCTGATCGTCCAGCACGCGGACGTCCAGACACAGGGACTGCAGTTCCTTGACCAGAACCTTGAAGGATTCCGGCACGCCGGGCTTCGGGACATTGTGACCCTTGACAATGGCCTCGTAGGTCTTGACACGGCCGGTCACGTCGTCGGACTTGACCGTCAGGATCTCCTGCAGGGTATAAGCAGCGCCGTAAGCTTCCAGCGCCCAGACTTCCATTTCGCCGAAGCGCTGGCCGCCGAACTGCGCCTTGCCGCCCAGAGGCTGCTGGGTCACGAGGCTGTACGGGCCGGTGGAACGGGCATGGATCTTATCGTCAACCAGATGGTGCAGTTTGAGGAAGTAGGGGTAGCCGACCGTGACAAGGTTGTCAAACGGCTCGCCGGTACGGCCGTCGTACAGAACGGTCTTGCCGTCCTCGCGCAGTCCGGCCTTCTGCAGCGTCTCGCGGATGTCCTTTTCGTTCGCGCCGTCGAAGATCGGGGTCGCGACCTTCCAGCCCAGCGCATGGGCTGCATAGCCGAGGTGGACTTCCAGAACCTGACCGATGTTCATACGGGAAGGAACGCCCAGAGGATTCAGCACGATGTCCAGCGGCGTGCCATCCGGCAGGAAGGGCATATCCTCCTCCGGCAGGATACGGGAAACGACGCCCTTATTGCCGTGGCGGCCCGCCATCTTATCGCCGACGGAGATCTTACGCTTCTGCGCGATATAAACGCGGACGACCTTGTTGACACCCGGAGCCAGCTCATCGCCGTTCTTGCGGGTAAAGACCTTGACGTCAACAATGATGCCGGCCTCACCGTGGGGAACCTTTAGGGAGGTATCGCGCACCTCGCGCGCCTTCTCGCCGAAGATCGCGCGGAGCAGGCGCTCCTCGGCGGTCAGTTCGGTTTCGCCCTTGGGCGTGACCTTGCCGACCAGATAATCGCCGGACTTGACCTCTGCGCCGATGCGGATGACGCCGTCATCGTCGAGATCCTTGAGGGTATCCTCGCCGACGTTCGGGATGTCGCGGGTGATCTCTTCCGGCCCGAGCTTGGTATCACGGGCTTCGGTTTCGTACTCCTCGATGTGGATGGAGGTGAACACGTCCTCGCGGACCAGACGTTCGTTGAGCAGGATGGCATCCTCGTAGTTGTAGCCCTCCCAGGTCACGAAGCCGATCAGCACGTTCTTGCCCAGCGCAATCTCGCCCTGAGAGCAGGCAGGGCCGTCTGCGATGATCTGTTCCTTCGTCACGCGCTCGCCGACCTCGATGATCGGACGCTGGTTGATGCAGGTGCCCTGATTGGAGCGGGCAAACTTCGTCAGGAAATAATCCTTCACTTCGCCATTATCGTAGCGAACCGTGATGAGATCCGCGGAAACGCGGGTCACGACGCCGTCGCCCTCGGCCTTGATGCAGACCTCGGAGTCCACGGCGCACTTCTGCTCGATACCGGTGGCGACGATCGGCGCCTCCGTGACCATCAGGGGCACGGCCTGACGCTGCATGTTCGCGCCCATCAGCGCGCGGTTCGCGTCGTCGTTCTGGAGGAAGGGAATGAACGCCGTTGCAATGGAGGTCATCATCTTCGGGGAAACGTCGACGTAGTCGATCGTTTCGCAGTCGACGGACAGGATCTCATTGCGGTGGCGGCAGGTAATGCGGCTGTTGATGAGGAAGCCGTTTTCATCCTTCGGCTCTGCGGCCTGCGCGATGTAGTAGTCATCCTCAACGTCGGCGGGCATGTAGTCCACCTGATCGGTCACGCGGGAGCCGACATACTTGCCGGTCTCGTGATCGTAAATTTTCTCGACCTTGCGGAAGGGCGCTTCCACGAAGCCGTATTCATTGATCTGGGCATAGCTGGCCAGATAGTTGATCAGGCCGATGTTCGGGCCTTCAGGCGTTTCGATCGGGCACATACGGCCGTAATGGCTGTAGTGGACGTCTCGAACGTCGAAGGAGGCGCGCTCGCGGCTCAGGCCGCCGGGGCCGAGGGCCGACAGACGGCGCTTGTGCGTCAGCTCTGCCAGAGGGTTGTTCTGGTCCATGAACTGCGACAGCGGGGAGGAGCCGAAGAACTCCTTGATGACCGCGGTCACGGGGCGGATGTTGATCAGGCTCTGCGGGGTAACGGCATCCAGATCCTGCACGGTCATGCGCTCGCGAACCACACGCTCCAGACGGGTGAAGCCGACACGGAACTGGTTCTGCAGCAGCTCGCCCACGCAGCGCAGGCGGCGGTTGCCGAGATGGTCGATGTCGTCGGTGGTGCCGACGCCGCAGGCGACGCAGTTGAGGTAGTTGATGGAAGCCAGAATATCGTCGCGGGTGATATGCTTGGGAATGAGGTCGTCCAAGCGCTCCTCGATGGCGTCCTTCCAGCCGTCGGCCGGGACGGTGTCGAGCATCTCGAAGAGGACCTTGCGGCAGACCTTTTCCTTGACGCCGTATTCCTTCGGGTCAAAGTCGACGAAGTTCTTCATATCGACCATGTAGTTCGAGAAGATCTTGCAGTTCTTGCCGTTGACCGTGATCACGGCATCGCAGACACCGCGGGCGGACAGCTCCTGCGCCTGAGCGCGGTTGAGCACGTCGCCGGGCATGGCAAGAATCTCGCCGGTGCGCGGGTCAGCGACCGGCTCGGCGATCTCCTGTCCGTTCAGGCGGCTCCAGATGTCCATCTTCTTATTGAACTTATAGCGGCCGACGCGGGAAACGTCATAGCGGCGCGGGTCGAAGAACAGCGCGTCGAGGTAGGCGGCGGAGCTGTCCACTGTGGGCGGTTCGCCGGGACGCAGGCGGCGGTAGATCTCCAGCAGGCTTTCCTCGCGGCTCTTGCAGGGATCGCGCTCGATGGTGGCAAGGATGCGGTCATCCTCGCCGAACAGTTCCTTGATCTGCGCATCGGTTTCCACGCCCAGCGCACGGATAAGGCAGGTGATCGGCAGCTTGCGGTTCTTGTCGATGCGGACAAAGAAGGTGTTCTGCTGATCGGTTTCATATTCCAGCCACGCGCCGCGGTACGGAATGACCGTCGCGGTGTAGGTGTGCTGCTCGGCCTTGTCCACCGTGTCGCCGTAGTACATACCGGGACTGCGGACGATCTGAGAAACGATGACGCGCTCTGCGCCGTTGATCACGAAGGTGCCGCCGTTCGTCATGAGCGGGAAATCGCCCATGAAGATCTCCTGATCCTTGATCTCGCCGGTCTCCTTGTTGAGCAGGCGAACCCGAACCTTGATCGGCTTGGCGTAGGTGGCGTCGCGCTCCTTGCACTCCTCGATGGTATACTTCGGCTTCTCGTCGAGAGAATAGTCGAGGAAGGAGAGCTCCAGCTTACCCGTGTAGTCGGTGATCGCCGCGACGTCGTGGAACACTTCGCGCAGGCCCTCGTTCAGGAACCAGTTGTAGGAATCCTTCTGGATCTTCAGAAGGTTCGGCATCTGGAGGATCTCCTGATACTTCGCATAGCTCTTGCGCTCTGTCTTCCCGTACTTCACGTCCTTGATTTGCATATGGGTCATCACAGCCTTTCTGTACTCATTGGATGTGTCATTTGCATTCTGACACGCCGGGGTGCGTTGACTGTTTGTCATCCATCCCCCTTGCGTGCGCCGGGTTTCCGTGTTATAATAGATTCTGCAAGATGGAAAAATGGCAACGGCCACACTCCCGCAGTATAGGACACTATTCTATCATACATTTTTCCATTCGTCAACGTTTTTTCATAAATTTTATAAAAAATTGGAGTCAGCTTAGCTGACTCCAATTTTTTATTTGAAATACTCGCGGAAAATACGCGCCAGCGCACGGAAACGCTGCACATCCGGCTGGGTGATCTCCCCTGCCGCGATCATCTTCTCAAAGGCTGTGCGGTTCACCCACCTCGCGCCGCAGGTTTCCCCCGGCTGAAAAACAATTTTGGAAAGCGGCACATCCCTGCGCAGCGCGTAGGTATCGGAGATCCATGTTTTCCCACGCACGCTGTCCAGAAAAACGAATTCCTCCGGCGCGGCGAGGATCCCGGTTTCCTCGCGCAGTTCGCGCACGATCGCCTCGCGGCTCGTCTCTCCGGCGATCACTGCGCCGCCCGTTGTCTCCCACAGATTCGGATAGCTCTCTTTCTCCGGGGAACGCTTGGTCAGCAGGAGCTGCCCCGCGCTGTTGAAGATCCAGACAAACACAATCAGGTGGTAATCTCCCGGCTGCATCGGCACGCCGCGCCGGTGCGTCCGGCCGGTCAACTGCCGCCGCGCGTCATAAACGTCCCAGAGTTCCATTTAGGCCGCACCGCTCAGATGCTCGATCAGGATCTTGATGCCCATCAGAACCAGAATGATGCCACCGATGAGCTCGGCCTTCGACTTATATCTGCTGCCGAAGATATTGCCGATCTTCAGGCCCACGGCGGAGAACAGGAAGGTCGTCACGCCGGTGATGGCGATGGCCAGCCAGATATTCGTTTCCGTCATGGCGAAGGTCACGCCGGTCGCCAGCGCGTCAATGCTCGTCGCGACCGCCAGCGGAAGCATGGTCTTGAAGCCGAAGGAATCGTTCAGCTTCTCCTCCTCGTGGCTGAGCGCCTCGCGGATCATATTCGCACCGATCAGAACCAGCAGCACGCAGGCGATCCAGTGGTCGAAGCGCTTGATGTACTCGGCAAAGGAGCTGGCAAGCAGGAATCCCAGCAGCGGCATCAATGCCTGAAAGCCGCCAAAATAGCCGCCGACGATCAGAGCGTGACGTGGCTTGACCTTATTCACAGAAAGGCCTTTGCTGATAGATACGGCAAAAGCATCCATCGACAGCGCGATCGCCGTCATGATCAGGTCAAACAGATTCATATGATTTCCTCCGATGACGTCATTTGGGTAAAAAATGACGCCGGAGCAAAGCGGACTTTGCTCCGGCGTGGTGCGAGTGATGCGACTTGAACGCACACGACGGTTGTCACACGCCCCTCAAACGTGCCTGTCTACCTATTCCAGCACACTCGCATATCCAATTTGCTTGTTAATTATAGTGAATTTCCGGCGGTTTGTCAATACCTAATTTTGCTTTTTTCGGACTTGTGGTTTTTCCACCCTTCTGCTACAATAAAACATACGACAGGAGGGATCCATTATGCCCCGTTTTTTTGTACCGAAACAGGAGATCGGCAGCAGCTTTCTGGTGCTGACCGGTGAAAATGCCGCGCACGCAAAGGTGCTCCGCCTGAAAAACGGCGACGATGTGACCATCTGCGACGGCGAGGGAACGGACTACATCTGCACCGTGTCCGACGTGGCAAACGGGCAGATCAGTCTGGTCGTCCATAGCGCCGACCCCTCGCAAAGCGAACCGAAGGTCGCGTGCAGTATCTACATGGCCTTTGCTAAGGCAGATAAATTTGAGCACGTCATCCAGAAAGCGACCGAGCTGGGCGCAGCGGAGCTGGTGTGCTTTCCGTCAGCGCGCTGTGTTTCCCGTCCGGACGAAAAATCTCTGGTAAAAAAACGGGAGCGCTGGCAAAAAATTGCCGCCTCCGCCGCTGAACAATCGCGCCGCGGGCGCATCCCGCAGGTGATTGCGCTGCCCTCCTATTCTTCGGCCTTGGCACGCGCCGCAGAAGCCGATCTTGCGGTCTGCTTCTATGAAAATGAGGAGCAGCTCACCTTTCGCGCGGCAATCGAGGCCGCGCCCTTCCAAACGGCTTCCCTTCTGACCGGCCCGGAGGGCGGCTTTGAGCCGGAGGAGATACGTCAGGCTTTATCGGCCGGGTTGAAAATCTGCACGCTCGGCAGCCGGATTCTTCGCTGCGAAACCGCCCCGCTGTGCGCGCTCTCCGCGCTGATGTACGTCACCGGGGAATTTTAGAGGAACCATTTTTAACGTCCCGCAGAGCTTCCTCTGCGGGACGCATTTTTTCTCCCCGGCCGCATATCCTGTACCAAACCGTTTGGGGAGGCTGGTAGGATGGAACGCAACGACTCGATTCTCGGAGGTGCGCTGCTGCTGACCGCCGCCAACCTCCTGCTCCGCCTGATTTCCATCGTCTTTCAGGTCTTTCTCTCCGCGCAGATCGGCGCGGCCGGTCTCGGCCTGTTACAGCTCGTCTCCACCATCGGCGTGTTCGCCATGCTCGTCGGCACCTCCGGGGTTCGTGTTGCCGCCATGTACCTGTCCGCCGAGGAATTCGGCCACCGACGTCCGTCCGGCGTAAAGGAGGCCATGCGCACCTGCCTGCGCTGGGGCCTGCTGATCAGCAGTGCCGCGGGGCTCCTGCTGCTCGCCCTCTCCGGCTTCTTTGCCGTGCGCTGGCTGGGCGACGTGCGCGCCGCCTCCAGCCTGCGCATCATGGGGGTACTGCTCCCCTTTTCCTGTCTGTGCGGCATCATGACGGGCTACTTCACCGCCTGCTCCCGCATCCGTCAGCTGGTCGTGATCGAAATTGCGGAGCGGCTCGTTTCCATGCTGCTCACGGTCGCACTTCTGCTGACCTGGGCGCACGGCAATCTGGAACGTGCCTGCTGCGCCATCACCTTCGGCAGCTCCGCAGGGTGCATCTTCGATTTCTTTCTTCTCTATTTCATGTATCGCAGGGACATCCGCTGTGTCCCCGCGCCGGAAACGGATCTGCAGATGCAGAAGCGGATGTTTCGTCTCTGTGTTCCGCTCGCACTGAACGACTATCTCCGCGCCGGGCTGAACACCGCCGAGCAGCTTCTAATCCCCTACGGCCTTGCCCGCTACGGCGGCTCCGGCGAGGCAGCCATGGCCGCCTACGGCACCATCCACGGCATGGTATTCCCCATTCTGATGTTCCCCGCCGTGATTCTTTATTCCGTATCCGATCTGCTCGTCCCGGAGCTCTCGCGCTGCCGCGCGATGCGGCGGAACCTGCGCATCGTTGACCTGACAGACAAGTGCATCCGCATGGGCAGCCTGTTCGCCGCCGCCGTGAGCGGTTTTCTTTTCGTGACCGCAGACGCGCTGGGCGAGCTGATCTACCACAGCGCCGATGCCGGGCGGTATCTTCGCGTCTTCGCGCCGATGGTCCTGATGCTCTATCTTGACGCCATTGTCGACGGGATGCTCAAGGGACTTGCCGAGCAGGTGAGCTGCGTGCGCTACAACACCTTCACCTCCGTGCTGGACGTGATCTTCCTCTATCTGCTCCTGCCGCGCCGGGGCATCCGCGCCTATATTCTCACCTTCGCTCTGACCCACGCGATCAATCTATTTCTCAGCATCCGGCGGCTTCTGACCGTCACGGCGCACCGGATGCGTCCGGCGGATTTTCTGCGTCCGCTCCTGACCTACGTTCTTGCGCTGCTTCCCTTTCTGCTGCTGCCTGGCGAGGATTCTCTCCGAACGATCGTCCTGCACGGAGGTGGTTTTCTGGTGCTGCTTATCGCCGGTTTCGTGCTGTCAGGCGCCTTTGCGCCGCGCGACTACCGCTGGCTGTGCCGCGTCTTTCTCCGCAGCATTGACACCCGCAGAAATTCGGGGTAAAATGGCAAAAAAGGAGGCGTCGCCATGTCTGCCAAATCCGAACCGCAAGCGCTGGTTCACCCCATTCCCCCGCTGTTTGACGCGCAGTCGCGCGTGCTGATTCTCGGTTCCTTCCCCTCGGTCAAATCCCGTGAAGCGAAGTTCTTCTACGGGCATCCGCAGAACCGCTTCTGGCGCGTTCTTGCCGCGCTGACCGGGTCGCCCCTCCCTGCGACCATTGAGGAAAAGAAGCGGCTGATCTTGGAAAACCACTTTGCGCTCTGGGACAGCATCGCGAGCTGCACCATCACCGGCTCTTCCGACAGCAGCATCCGCGACGTCGTGCCGAACGATCTGTCCGTTATTTTAGACCATGCGCCCATCGAGAAAATCTTCTGCAACGGCGCGGCCTCCCTTGCCTGTTACCGCCGGTATATTGAGCCGGTCACGCACCGCGCAGCCTCCGCGCTTCCCTCCACCAGTCCGGCCAATGCCGCATGGACGTTGGAGCGTCTGATCGAAGCCTGGCGCGTCATATTATGAAAAGAACCAGCGGCGTTTACACGCCGCTGGCCTTTTACGTTTCAAAGAACTTTCGCAATTTCAGTCTGTCCCGAAAGCAGAATGCGGCTTCCAGCCATTTGCTGCACCATCCGACGAGCGTTCCGTTGACCAATGCGCAGATAACCGTGCCCAGCTTCACACCTTCAAACCGTCCGAATCCGAAAAACGCAAAGGACAGCGCGATTCCGATCAGGCAGCTGACACAGTCGTAGATCGTCTTGACCCAGCCGATGTCCTTTCCGCATTTCGCCGCCAGCTCCTTGACGAACAGCTCGTAAGCCTCCGGCGCAATGTAGGTATGAAACAGCAGCGCCACACCCGCCGCGCAGAAGAGCATCCCAAGAAAATAGCAGGCAATGCGAAACACCGTGCCGTGAAGATCGATCCGTGCAACGGCAGAGATGGACAGATCCAACAGAGAACCATAAAGAATTGCCGTAATAAATGAGAAAAGATACCCCTTTTTGAACTTTCGCATCATCAGGGGAAGAACGGCCAGCAGCACAGCCTGCAGCACATATTCCGACACGCCAAAGGAATACCATGGCAGGAATTCCGATACCTTCAGATGCAGCAGATAGGCCGGCGCGACCACCATGGACATTCCGAAATCCGCGCGCTCCATGAGTGCCGTGCCGAGCGCCAGGACGGTGATTCCGATCGCATAAGCAAGCTCCGTGTAAAACACCCGTTTTGTTTTCATATTGCACCTCCGTTGAAATAAGCTCACCGTTTGGTACAGAAACGGGAAAAGATGCCTGTATCATGCCGGAAATCGGCCGGATTCTCAAGTTCAAATAACTTCTCAGAACACCCAGATCGCAGGCAGCTCGGAGAAGGTCATCCCCAGCTTTTCCTGCAAACGCATGGAAGCGTCGTTGCCCTCCACCACATGGCAGAACGGCACCCAGCCGCGTTCCAGATGCAGGCGGATGAGGCTGCCCTCCAGCAGATAGCCGTAACCCCGGCGGCGATATTCCGGGAGAATTTCAAGAAGGCCCATGCTTCCCTCGTCGTGCATTCCGATGAAGCCCGCCAGCGTCCCATTGTCAAAGAGGCCCCACATCCGGCCGCAGGCGATGCGGTCGCGCAAATAGTCGAGGTTATTCTGCTCCGGATGGTAGTGCGCCGCCAGAAATTCTGCGTATTCCTGCCCCAGCGGGCGGATGTCACAGGGAGCCAGCTCCGGCGGTTGTTTTTTCAAATAGACTGCCTGCACGCAGGGTGTCTGACCGTGCAGGCCAAATTCACGGCAGATCGCATCCGCGGCATCGTGGCTCCGCACGCAATACTGATCGCAGCGTTCCAGTCCCAACTCACGGACGCGGCGGCAGAGCGTTTCGCCATCCAGAATATCGCTTAAAATCGTTCCGTCCGGCCGGGTGACGATTCTTCCCTCCGACCACTGCGCCACGAGCGTTGCGTGCTCGCGCTTGAGCGCTTCTTCGATCTCCACATTTTCAAATCGGTTTTGCATTTTGTATCTCTCCGTCGATTTCGCTATTTTGCGGCTGAAAAACAGAGTCCGGGGTCGTGGAGAAGGGCTTACCGAACAAATTGGCAGTATGCCTTCCCTGTTCCTGGATTTCAAAAATAATATAGCAGGATTTATCGGAAAGGTCAAGCGGGATCGGGTTCCCTGGGAAAAGCTGTGCTGAAATTGAAATGGGCAAGTACAGCAACGCAGGCCGCTCCCCACGCGGGGAGCGGCTGAACAACAGCCTTGTGCGCCGCATTGGAACGCTGAACTGCGGCCACTCTGCGCACCCGATTGTGTACGGCGCAAGCGTCCCGCAATACACGCCGGAAGAGCTGGAAGAAATGCGGCAGAAAAACGAGACGGGCATCAGCTTCCGGGGCAAGCATTACACCGGCTACGAGGCCACGCAGAGGCAGCGGCGGCTTGAGCGTGCGATTCGTGCGCAGAAGCGGAAAATTCTGATTGACAAGGCCGCCGGCGATGCGGAAAAGCTGGAAACCGACCAGATCAAGCTGCAACTTTTACAGCAGGAGTACAAAGCCTTTTCCAAGGCGGCGGGTCTGCGCACACAGAACGATCGGCTGGAAAAGGTGGGTTTTGCGTGGAAAGAGGCCACGGGAAGTCGAAAGGTTGCGGAATCGCATTATAGAGAATGGTCAAAGTCAATTGGTGCAGATAATTCCATAAAAACACTTGCAGAATACTACGATGTGAAGTATAATGACTCTCCTCGGTATGAGCTTCTGCAAAGATACGCACGCGATGTCGACTCTGGTTGGATTTCCCCGCTGTCGCGTTTCGACAACTACGAAGCGCTGTACAACCAGATTCAAGCCGAGATTGTCGGAACGACGGCAAGCAACGGAGTTGTAATAACGGGACAGTCACAGCACTTTATGCAGCGCGTAATCGGTACGATGGTAGACCCGCAAAAGCTCCGCGATAATTTGCAGATCATTCGCCGCTCTGGTGTTGATATAAACAGCATCAAAGACACATTGTATAACCCTGTGGAGGTATGCCCTATCAGGGTGTCGCAAAGTTGGCAAAAGAGCGTTAAGTTAAACGGGAAGACCTGCTCTGTGACCATTAACCCCGACACTGGCATCCTAATTCAAACCAACCCGCGCAAGGAGGAATAAATATGGTGAAAATGTCGGACGAAGCAAAGCGCTTCGTTTGCAAGAGATTTCCAGAAATTGACCTGAATACTATTAAGGTCAATGATCTTCTGGATGCCCTCGACGATCTCATGTGCGATAGCCTGGACGAGAATTATAATCCGACAGAGGAAACACGCAGGATCGAGAATGTGTATGACGAAATCTACTGCTGCAATTAACAGGAGGTTTGGCCCATGGACAACTTTAAAGCAGTATACAAGATTCTTACCGAGCTGGAAAAGGCGATGGATTTGCCGGAATTTGACGTTATGGAGATCGGGCCGGACGCCCTCGGCGTATCGAAAGAGCGTTGGAGCCGTTATCTTGAGATGATGGCAGACGTCGGATATATCAAGGGCGTAACCTTCCGGGCGAACGTACTCGGCGAAACTGTCGCAAACGCAAAGAATATCCGCATCACCCTGAAAGGGCTGGAATATCTGCAAGAGAATTCCATCATGCGGAAGATTTACAATACAGCGAAAGGCGTTGTAGATATTATTCCGTAACAGCGGGACAGCTGAATGATGATTTAAGGCACTGTGTTTTTACACGGTGCCTTTTTTCATACCCATTTGGCCTATCTGCGGGCCTAAAACGCAGGACGGCGGGAGCTGGCGACCTCCTAAAACGCCTAGCCGGGAAAGGAAAAAACAATGAAAACGGAATTTTTACAGAATTTCAAGGTTGGCGATCAGGCTCTCCCGAAGGAGATCATTGACGCAATCCTCGCCGAAAATGGCCGGGACATTGAGGCGGCGAAAAAGCCGTTTGCGGACTATGAATCAGTCAAGGAGCAGCTCAGAACCGCTAAGATTTCAATTCACACTTCCCGTCTGGGGAGCGACCCAGATTATATTTTTCATCCGTCTGCTGGCCTAACGAGAACTTCGCCCTCTGGGCATAGTACCCCTCCGGATTCCTCTTTTCTCCGAGCACCTTCAGCACATCGTCCGATAAAATACTTTGGTATGTAGTATTGACAATTCTAATAACGTCTGCTATACTGAGCATAGAGGTAGCTGAGTTGGGAGCTTCGTTTTCGAGGTAACCCTGGTTCCATTTGGACGACAGGCTACCTCCTTTTTTGTCGATTCTCCCGCTCATTGCATGAAGCTGATCTTGCAAATCCTGTCCGTAAATGCTCAAGACGTTATCCGTGTACTGTTCGACTGTCATTACCGCAGCAACGTACTTTTCTCCGGCTTTGGCGACTGCAATCATTGCATAAGTTCCTGTCGGCCCTTCTTTGTCATTTTTTATCGCGTTGATCGGAATTGCATTCTTTACAATTCCGCCAGCAGCAGAGCTTAACAATGCGTTCGTCTTTATCCTTTGCTTATTGCCGTCGATACTATGTACCAGTGCCGACTTTGTTACAAGGATTTGCCGTCCAGAATATCTATTTTTAATAACAGCCTTTACTTCGTCAACCGTTACACCGTTTGCTTTCAGGTTTTCAAATCCCTCTCTTACAGCATCCTTTCTTGCTGCCTTAAAGTCAACAAAACCCATCTTCATTGGAGGCAGCTCCACAACCTTCATATCCGGCTGATGCGTCAGGAAATCATAGGAATAGATTTCCGAGTTCTCTGTCATGGACTTTCCCTGATAGCTATATTGATCAATGCTCGCCTTTGTGCCGCCCTCTCGGGCGGTTTTTTCGTTCCCGTCGCTGTCCTGCGTCCGGCGGGTAGCGGCCCTCCGCCGAGGGTTCCCGACTCTCCACCTCTATTTCAATCCACGCTCCCCGTGTGGGGAGCGACCTATTGACGTTTCTGAAAATGTCTGCTATACTTATTTTAGAATCCGAGAACAGAGGATGTGAACCGTCGGTTTTCCGACCAGGGCTATTCTCCACGACCTCGGATTCTTTTTATTTCAATCCACGCTCCCCGTGTGGGGAGCGACCAAAAACGGGAGTAACTGCGCATCGGAATGCATATTTCAATCCACGCTCCCCGTGTGGGGAGCGACGCGGCCTTGCGCTGTGCAGACAGCTCGTCCAAGAGGATTTCAATCCACGCTCCCCGTGTGGGGAGCGACGTTTGTAACCGCTCTGTAATAAATATGACAAAATATTTCAATCCACGCTCCCCGTGTGGGGAGCGACTTGATTAAGCTGGAGGTTGCCTTCGCAAACTTCATTTCAATCCACGCTCCCCGTGTGGGGAGCGACCCGTGGGCGTTCCGGGAACAAAAAGTGCTGCCTGCGCATTTCAATCCACGCTCCCCGTGTGGGGAGCGACCATCCATATGCGGGACAAGCTCGCCGGGGCGTTATTTCAATCCACGCTCCCCGTGTGGGGAGCGACTTTCTCTCTGCTCCGCGGCACAGGCGTCAATCCCATTTCAATCCACGCTCCCCGTGTGGGGAGCGACCACTCGGCTGGTATTTTGATATGCCTACAGAGAAGATTTCAATCCACGCTCCCCGTGTGGGGAGCGACTAAAGAAGTACGGAAGGCCGCGGGGCTCACACTTATTTCAATCCACGCTCCCCGTGTGGGGAGCGACGTGATGATCAACGCCCTGCTGAGCGAATCCGACATTTCAATCCACGCTCCCCGTGTGGGGAGCGACCTGCCGCGCCCTGGCGGCAAAGCAGCTCGGCATGACGATTTCAATCCACGCTCCCCGTGTGGGGAGCGACTTTTAATCGCCTCGTAGTAGCTCCGGTAAAACGTATTTCAATCCACGCTCCCCGTGTGGGGAGCGACTACAACGAAATGACCGCAGCGGGCGTGAGCGCGGATTTCAATCCACGCTCCCCGTGTGGGGAGCGACCAGAGGATGGTGCAGGACTTCCGGCAGTTCCAGGCATTTCAATCCACGCTCCCCGTGTGGGGAGCGACGGAGGGCAAGGGTGTTCTTTGTTGCTTCCGACGGAATTTCAATCCACGCTCCCCGTGTGGGGAGCGACCATCGCCCTCACGCAGCCAGCGCTCGGAGACGTTATTTCAATCCACGCTCCCCGTGTGGGGAGCGACTGGGATATTCCGTTCTTCCGGGGCGCCTTTTTTATTTCAATCCACGCTCCCCGTGTGGGGAGCGACCCACGTACACGATGGAGATCCTGGTGTCCGGGCTTGATTTCAATCCACGCTCCCCGTGTGGGGAGCGACCAATGGGAGGAAATGCGGCGCGCGCTGGGCGGATTTCAATCCCCGCTCCCCGTGTGGGGAGCGACGAAATATTTTTTGCAACGTGCGCTTGAGAAGGGTATTTCAATCCCCGCTCCCCGTGTGGGGAGCGACCCGAATGTGTGCATGAAATTGACGGGGCAAAGGTTATTTCAATCCCCGCTCCCCGTGTGGGGAGCGACTGTTTTACCGATTGAGCGCGGGCCATTTATAAAATTATTTCAATCCCCGCTCCCCGTGTGGGGAGCGACTATACGACTTTTGTCGGATAAAGCGTGCGCGGGTATTTCAATCCCCGCTCCCCGTGTGGGGAGCGACGTTGCGGTAATGGCTTCGCGTTCCGTCGGTATTCTGTATTTCAATCCCCGCTCCCCGTGTGGGGAGCGACCTTTTACTTTATGGCAAGCATAGCCGTAAGCGTTATTTCAATCCCCGCTCCCCGTGTGGGGAGCGACCACGGAGAGCGCGACCCTAAACAAAACAGACAGTATTTCAATCCCCGCTCCCCGTGTGGGGAGCGACGAGGGTATCAATCTTCTTTCACCGTTTGTTTCTATTTCAATCCCCGCTCCCCGTGTGGGGAGCGACTGTAACGGGTTTCGGATTCTTTCGGGTTATACTGATTTCAATCCCCGCTCCCCGTGTGGGGAGCGACTCAGACTCCATGTTTCCCAGCATGGCGGAAATTATTTCAATCCCCGCTCCCCGTGTGGGGAGCGACAATTTTGCGTATGCTTCGCTTGTAACAGCATACGGGATTTCAATCCCCGCTCCCCGTGTGGGGAGCGACTTCGCTTTCGTCCTTGCAACTTGCAAAATCATTGTATTTCAATCCCCGCTCCCCGTGTGGGGAGCGACTCAATTACCCCCATGATTCAACTTTTCGGTAAGGATTTCAATCCCCGCTCCCCGTGTGGGGAGCGACATATTGCCCTGCGTTAGCGTATTCTCCATAATCAATTTCAATCCCCGCTCCCCGTGTGGGGAGCGACGCTTTGAGATGGCTGAACAATCCGCACTACATTGATTTCAATCCCCGCTCCCCGTGTGGGGAGCGACAGCAAAATTGCACAATTCTTCGCCTGCAATTTTGCGCAAAAGTGACAATAGTTTATTGTTTTTACCGGATTTTCACCGGCCGGACAATTTTATGGAGCACACATCCGCCCCATAAAATTGCAAAATCCGGTGCGAAGCAAAGCGCGAACCCTGCTTGCTTCCCTTTCGCACTAGAGAATCAGGGTTTCCGAGGGGTCATATCCCGGCTTTGCGCCAAAGTGTTCAATTCGCGTCTGATAGCGGTCTCCGAGATTATAGAACCGCAGACTGTCCTTTTCCTTGTCCATGATGCCGCAGAGCTTTGCCTGCAGCGCGCGAAGCTGCGCCGCGTCGAGCAGGCACTCAAACACGCTGTTCTGCACGCGCTGCCCATAATTGACGCACTGCTTCGCAATCAACCGCAGTCTCCGTCGTCCCGCGGCATCCTGTGTACTGACATCGTAGCTGATCAGTACAAGCATACCGCACCTACTTCCATAAAAACGGCGGATAACCGTCCAGATCGCCGCGCAGGCATCTGGCGAGGAGCAGCGCCTGCACATGCGGCACCAAGCCCCACTGCACCTTTTCCTTGAGATAAGGATGCGTAATCGTTTCGCGCTTGCGCGCCTGCCACGCCTGAATGAAGCGCCGGCGACCGTCATCCGTCAGAATGACCGCCCCGCTGTCCTCCTGCTGAAAATCCCGCCGACCGACCACGCGATTGTTAATGCAGGTCAGCACAAAGCGGTCGGCCAGGCTCGGCCGCAGTTCTTCCATCAAATCCAATGCGAGAGAAGCACGCCCCGGCCGGTCGCGGTGCAGAAAGCCGACATAGGAATCCAGTCCAACACCCCCGAGCGCTGCGGCGCAATCATTGCTCAGCAGCGCGTAGGCGAAGGAAAGCAGCGCGTTGACCGGGTCCAACGGAGGTCTTCGGCTTCTGCCGCGGAAGCAGAAGATTTCCCGATCTCCCAGAATCATTTCATCAAACACGGCGAAATACGCCGCAGCAGCATCGCCCTCTATCCCGCGCAGACGTTCCGGGTCTTGTGCTTTCAACGCAGACTCCATGGCGGCGCGCAGCGTTCCACAGGCTGCCGTCAGGCGATCGGCATCGACCCGGAGCGCATGATCCCGCAGAGTGCGGCCGATGCACCACCTTGCATTGTAGAGCTTCCCGAATATCATATTGGAAGCAATTTTACAATATTGCTCCGCCTCATCGGCGACGTGATACTGCGTACGGCGCAAAAGGACATTCCCGTTGGACTCGCCGCACACTCTGGCTAAAAATCTCCCGTTTGGCGTGAAAAAGCTGAGCTGCACGCCGCGGCAGGCGCAGGCGCCCATCAGCGC